>OHAS01000113.1_pt1 | contig 58117 bp, 66 predicted proteins | sample 1577131 | NCBI WGS metagenome assembly OHAS01 (sample SAMEA3541566, study PRJEB24748) | human gut metagenome | biome: human gut; feature: human-associated habitat; material: faeces | place: China | collected 2012 | reverse complement strand
CCATAAATTAACCCTCCATAATTTCTTTTTTCTCGTTCTCTGTGATATATCCCGCTTTGACGAATATATCTAAATGCTTTTCTTTGCAAATAACCTTTTTTAACATTTTTTATCAGTGCTTTACTCACTTTCGATACCTGCTTTCAGTTCCGCAATCTACATCAACATCATCTGCATTAATTCTTTGTATTCATCATCAGTAATACGTTCTGCAAGAAGAAACACGTCAAGTTTATCCTTCATTGAATCCTTATCATATCTACCACTTGCAATTATTTTTTTACAATATCCATATGTCATTGATATTTCCTCCTCTTTATAATCCTAATTCCATCTTAGACATTCTGTAATCCATATCAAGATTAAATTCATCTTGTGCCTCCGGCAATGACGCCTCATATGCTTCTTTACTGCCATACTTGACTATTTCAGCCAATTCAGTGTACGGGTCATCCGTTCTTAGCTTTATACCCTCCATCCAAGTATATGGATTATTCAACTTTTCTACATTTTGAATACTTAACAGTTTATGTTTGTCAACATAATCTGTTTTGTAACTGTCGGATTCCTCTTCATTCAAAAAATATTCAAAATTCAAATCAAAGTTATCAGGATCATCATAGCCCTCATTTAAGTATTTTACTGACTTCAAGGTCTTTAAAGTCACGATATAATTTACACACTGTACAATATTGTCAGGTGTGATTCTAAAAAATTCACTTATATTCATAGTTGCTCCTCCCAATTAACTTACACTTCTGAAAGACGGTGCTGTTATGCTTATTCCTGTTTTTGTATCAGTAGTTGATACACCTGTTCCTTGTGAGCTTATCCAAGTCGATTGATTCACGTAACACGCCTCAAAGTAGCAATAATTTCGTAATGTAGCCAAACTTGCTGCCGAAAACCATAATTTGCTGTTTGATGCCATACAGTACGCACAGAAAATTATCGCTCCTGAAATGTAAAAATCACAATGGCTTATGTGTGAGGCGTTAAAATAACCTGACGCTTGTAATATTTTAATACGGCAATTACTAAGTGTATTAAAATCACCTGTTGTCGTTTCTGATTGACTAAATCTTCTGCATTCAATTTGTGTGCCTACAAAAGAAATTGCTGAGAATGATTCGACATAGCTATGTGTACTGCTTATAGTCGTACCTATATGCTGTATAAATCCACCAAACATAGTACCGTTGCACGCATAGAAAACACCGTTGCTAAGAGTATTGTTACTACCACTCGGAAATAAAATGCCCGTGTTGGTAAGTTCTACAGTACACTCCCTGAATACCCACCAACAAACGTGGCTACTATCAAATCTATCTGCCGGCAATGTTACTGTTATTTGGCTATTGTTTAACCTTACATTGCAGTTTTTAAACAATGAATCTCTGCTGTGTAGTTTATTTGCATATGTAATTGAACAATTATCAAACTCCAAAGATGTATAATTGTTAAAAGCACCGGTATCCGGTCCTGAGCTGCCATCAACAGCAAAGTTGATACTCATGTTTCTGATTGCCAACGTTGCACTTGTATTTGACATCTTAGAGATCATCTGAGGAAAGGTTTCATTGATTATGGTAATTCCTTTACCTTGTCCCTCGATTACCACATCATTTTTATGCAAAATACCGTTTGAAAAATTATATGTACCTTCTAAAAGAATAATTTTTCCTCCTGCAGTTAGAGTGTTTATTGCCTTCTGAATAATTGTTTGGTCGTTGGTTCCCGTACATTTAAAATCACAGTATCGTGTCGTTATTGATGAACCTACTGTGATAACGGACGGTTTATTAGAAACACCCTGTTTATCAGATGAAATAGCTACCCAATAACTTCCGTCATACAAAAATTCAACAATTTCGTTAGACTCCCAAGTATTTGTTGTAGATGGCACTGCATCTCTTAATTTTATTGTTTTTGCACCGGTTCCGTTTACATTCAAAGTAACTGTAGTAGCTGTGCTTGCATACGGATAGCTAAACTTTACTAAAACCCTTGCACCTGTTACCAATTTAAAATTTGTTATGCTCACTCTTCTATCGCTTATTGATGGACTGTCGCCGCATACCGCATAAGGTAGTTGTTGCCATACAGGAGCACCACTACCATTACTAATCAAATTATACCCTGCCGGTCCCCCACTCGTTGGTGCATACCACGACTTGCTTGCCGTTGCCGAACCGTTATAGTTCGTTGCTGAACCGTTCATTGTCAATGTCAATGAATTCGGATTTTGCATTGACGTTGGTTTGTTTGATAGGTCAGTATATGAACCTGTAAACGCTACCGTTTTTAGGTCTGTGAAAAACTTTTTTATCTTACCGAACAACACGCTGATTGTTTCCCCCGATACGATATTACTGCGGTTTGTAGCCGTTTCAAATGTTGGTTTTTCTAAATCATCAATAATACTTTCGACATTATCAATGTTGTCATTTATTGCCTTTGGAACGTCCGCAATGTCCGTATATTCAATTTTCTTAAATCCCTTTTCCGTTATTTTTGCCATAGCTCATCACCTCACTGCACGACTTCGGCATTACAGTCATCATTTTTTTTAATTAATCTGTGATATTCAAAATCACCGCAATCCGAACTTGATGAAATTTCAGCCGAGAAAATATAATTATCAGGTGGTTGTGGTCCTCTGCCCGATACAGTTGTACCACATATCAACGATATACTGTCGCTGTCATAGTCATAACATATATACATATAGCATTTATCGTATGATTGTGTTGGATATGTCGCAGTACCTGTTACTTCTTTTCTCGCAATATAATTCACTTTAGGTTTTACAATGAAATTGTAGCCGCTTGAACCTTGACTTATGGAATACTCTAAATCAATTTTCTTGATTGCTTTTAATTGCTCAATTTTATTATTCATTTCAGCTATTTTTGAATTAAACACATCAAATGTCACTTCAGCATTTAATGTGACATCAACTTTGACCGATGACGATTCCGTTATAATATTCAGAAAATCAATAGTTCTGTAAACATTATTTGCTCCTGTAAATTTTGGAAAACCCTGTGCATTATCATCGCATCTCGTATACATATAAAGTATCTCACCTTCATCGGGGTCTTCTGCCATAATGCCGATTTCATGCAAATAGAAATCCATATCACCATTTTTGATTCTGATACGAATATTCACTGTTCCTGCCGATATTACGTCAACATTGACTATATCAACTGTTGCAGTCGATGATGTTGTTCCCGTTTGGTGTGATGGGATTTCCGATTTCAGTGCTGTCAGTGTTGCAACTGATTCGCCTTCGCATAAAATACCAGAACCAATAACCGCTCTGGTTATTTTCAATGGTTTTCCCGTTTTTAATTTACTTTCCAACATCAATCCCTTTGCAGTATATTGAATTTTTGAAAAACTACCGATTGTTTCAGCCATTAATATCCCTCCCGTTGCAGAATTTCAGCATATGTGTAATTCTGTAGTGTTTCATATGTTTGATTTTTCAATATGTCGTATGTGGCATATTTCACACATTCCACAGTTTCAATCGTACTATCTGCCACGACATGTGTAGAAACATATTCCTGTATTTTACCTACTTCAACATCGTGTGAATTGTACGTTATTGCGATATGTGCAGGTTTAATTTCATTAACGCTTTCAGCAATATCCTGTAACAGCGATGTTTCAAACCCCGCTATTACAACCGTATACTCCGACGGTCGTTCTGTCACTGTGGCATTGTTGTCAAATGAAGTGACAATGTTTTTCAAATTATCAAACGTTGTCGTCGCAGGGTGTAAATATCTAGCTTTAACTCTGCTCCGTCTCAATTCGATTTCATCATCTGATAGTGGAATAAAAAAATCGTTTTCAAAATCACGTATACCGTCTATATCTGCATCATCAATAGACATATTTTTCAAAAATATGTTCATATCAGCGTAGAATTTTTCAAATTCTGCATTGATAGGATTTAACAACCCATTTACATATCGTGATTTACGGTAGTATTTCGGCAGTAATTGCTGAATGTTAATCATAGTCTACTACCCCCAATACTGCAAGTTGTGTGTCAGCTATTGGGATATTTTTATTATCACCGTTTACAGTCAAATCAGTATAGTCATTGACACCATTCACATCCAAAATAGCCTGTCCTATTTTCGCATATGATACATAGCCATTCGTAAATGATACATCTGATAGATATTCGACAATACTTTTTTCTATTTCATTCTTAACATCTGCTGACATATCTACTTTGCAAGATATATTGATTGTAATTTCTTCTGCTGTTGAAACCGTCAACGTTGCTCCGATTGGCTTGACATCATCAATAAATTTTTGCACTTTCTGTATCAGCTCTATAGGTGCTACTTGGTTATCAGCGTCAACAATTACAACTTTGACTGTTCCCGGACCATTCCATAATGGAATACACTTTGCTTCACCAACACCCGGAACAGACTTTGCCCATGTGATATATTGATATTTGTTACCACTTGTTATCGGTCGTGAAACATATTCTTTGTAGCGTTCACGCAGTTCTGCGTCCGTTTCTTCGTCACTGCCCCCCGTTGTGGCGTGTGTGTTTGTTATTTTCGTCAATCCATTTATTGTGACAGGGAAACGATTTATATATCCGGCTAATACATTCCCCTGTGTTCCGGCAGTATCACATATAACCGGTGCTGATGCAGTGCCGTCTTCACCGACAGTTACAGTATCGTTTATCGTAAACATAACATTGCCTGCCGCCACTTTACTTCCAGCAGGCAATATCGTTCCCATTGTTCCTGTAACTGTCACCGATCCGATAGCATATGTTGCAATTTTGCGTTGCAGTCCGTAACAGGCAACGCATTTTTCTAAATATGTACCGCTGGCAGTAGAAACGTGCGATTGTTTCCGTACCATTTCTAATTGGTCGTATGCGTTGTCAAATTCGACTGCAACAGATTTTTCAATGTCATATGTGTATGTACCTTCGGTTGTATCGTATTGTTCCGGCACCTCTGCCAGAAGACGTTCCGTTATAGATGTTATTGTTTCTGCCATTATAGTGCCTCCTTCAAATCCGTTGTTCCGTACACTGTTGTAACAGTAAATTCAACTGTTAAATGCGTTCCGTCTACTTTTGCCGAAAAACCGTCCACACTGACAATATCCTTGTTTTTCTCTAAATTTTCAGTAATTTCTCGCTGAATTTCAGATAGCATATAGTCATGCGTGAATGTTTTACCTACAAATGTATCTTTAATTCTCGTTCCGTATGATGTTCCGTTATATATCTTGTACCGTCCTTTTTGTGTTCGTAGCACTTTGCTTATCCAACTTCGTAGTCGATCCATACCGACAACCATTTTCGGACGACCGTTTATAATAACAAAATCACCACGCTCAAAATCAAATGCCGGTTCTGTCGTAACATAATCAGCCATCTTGTATCACCCCCAACACAATATAACTGTTATCGTTGTTATACGGTAACAGGACAACTTTCTTGCCGTTGTGAATATATCTTCCTTCGGCATCACGTTCATACAGATTTACAATGCTTACAACGTGATTTTTTGTCAGTTGTATATTGTTACTGCGTGTTATAATTAAATCCGGTAATTGCGTTATTCTGCCGAATACAGGACCATAGGTTTCACCCTTGTTTAAATTTTTCAGCATTTTCGCCAATTCTGTGTATCCGTTATTCATATCATAATCGCTCCAAATCTAATTTATTATAATGCACACCTTGTTTTATACTGTGCTGACTGCTATTTATCAAATATTTTTCATCACCGATAGCGATAACGCTTCCGGATCTGGTATAGCTGTTCAGTTCTTCAATAATTTCACCGGAATATGTTTCGATTGTAGTGTTCAGCTCCGACAACTTGTTTTTTGCAACTTCCTTTGCGTCTTCATTTTCACCGACTTTGATAATTTCTTGCAGAAAACCGAATTGTGCAATGCTATTTTCATCTTTCAGCGTTGTTAAAACATCTGTATCCGAAATAACCTTTACACTTGTTTTTCTGTCCTCGATGCTGGTTCTATGCTCAACGTTTCCGATATACTTTATTGAATTTTTCAATTCGGTGTTTGACGATATTCTGAATTGTGGATTTACAACCATATCCGCACAATTATAAATTCTGATACCGTCAGGAACAAAATCAAAATTATGTACACCGCCACACAGTGTCAGTATGTCAGCTATAACATCTGATACCGCCTTGTCCACATAAATTTGCGTAATCAATAACGGTAATTCCGGTATCATCACAATAGGAATACATAAATCACCGCATATTTTTTTAATGCAATCATCAGCACGCATTGCAGTAAATTGATATGTATCACTGGTTTTGTTCAGATACTGTCCCACATCACCGGCAACATATTTATTAACGTAATTATCGCCGTCATCAACTTCGATAATTACACCCCTAAAATCTTCTTGTGTACCACCACTGTAACGAATAATATCGCCCTCTTGCGGTTTGTACATATTGATGTACTTCATATCACCTGCCTTTGGAACACTGAAATTGAATAGCGTTGCAAGCGTATCTTTGGTATTTTGCCACGATATATCCCCCACATATGACGATATATCAATATCGTTGCATAACACCGTTAAACCGCCATTATGGCGGTCACACTGCATTGGTGTTTGTTTGAATATTGTCGGATGTATGGAAATTTTCTCATTTGTATCAATAAAATGATATTCTTTTTCATTTTCTGCCGTTGTGCTTCCTGCACCGCCGTAGGTTGGTTCGCTGTCCGAAGTCCATATTGCCTTGATTCGTGCTGAACGGTTTATACCGGCAGCATTTAATGCTGATGTAAATTCATCATTATTTCGCACAACTGTTCTGTCAATAATGAATTCCAATACATTACGGTCAAACGGATAGTCGTGATACATATGTTTGCTGTCTGTTTCACTGTCTTTTTTTTCGTCAGCCTTTACGCAATAAATCGTCTTGCCGTCATCAAATTCCACTTTGATAAATGTTCCGTCCGGACCGTAGTATGAACCCATTGCTACACAATAGAATTCTTTGTATTTTCGTAGTCCACCATTTGCAGTTGTCGAATTACTGCCCCATAAATAGCTATATCCGCCTGATGATTTATCAGTGTATAACTGATATGCCATATATGCTTTTGTGGCTAAATCCCTGCCGATATTCGGTACTTCTCGCGCCGTCCAAGCGGCAGTCATTCCGCTACTGCTATCCAAATTAAAATGAACAAACGTCAATCCGGACATTGATAACGTTCTGGATCGAACCATATCGGATGAATTGCCTTCAATCGTTGTGATATTAGAACCGTCACACGATGCAACTATACCTACATGATTCGCCCAATCCGAACCGTTGTAATTTATTAAAAACAAATCACCTGCTTCGGGATTTTTATTGGTAAAAACCTCACCATGTCCCTGATTCGCATAATGTGCAAAATAACCGGCACTTGCCGTTTTAGGCATTATGTCTGTTGTAATGCCTGCTTTATCCGCACACCACGAAACAAATACCGCACACCACGGATAATTACTTCCGTCTACTTCGTGTCCGTAAAACCATGTATTATATTTGACGTTGTTCGTTCCGTTTTCCTTTGTGCCGCTTTCAGCCTGTGCAATTTTAACTAAATCCTGTCCACTTGCCATATTTAATCACCAAACACTCCGGCTTTGTCTAAAATAACTAATATGCGAATCATATTCTTTGTCAGTCCCAAATCGTCATCATCAATACCGGACAAATAACCTTTTTTACTGATTTTTTCAATCGTTGGTGCAGCCCAATCAGGAAAACTGTCAACGGTATAACCCTCAAAACCGTTTGCATTATCTATCATCACGCACATTCTGATGATGTCCATAGTCAATCCCAGTTCATTATCACCGGTGCCGTTCAAATAACCCCTATCCATTAATTTTTGGATCGTAGGTTTTGCCCAATCAGGCATATTATCATCCATATAGTTATAGATTTTTTCATTTTCCAATGAATCCAGCCGTTTTTCGACTGCGTCCATTCTTGCCGCCAAATCATCTAACTGTGCCATATTTGTATCCTCCGTGTCATTTAACAGCTCTACTTCGCCCAATTCGATAGAATAATCCAAATCACCTGTTGTGCCAACATCAAAATCTAATTTTTCTATGGCTACAGCCATATTTATGCTGATGTTTGCAAAACCGGTTGATGTAATCACTAAACGAACAGGCAATTTTCGTTTTTGCCACGATTTTAATTTTTCGTAGTATTCTTGACCGTCCATTGACGCATCACGTCTGAACGGATAGTCATGAACAGGGAATATTCCGTCCCACGAAACACCTCGCAATTCGGTATTTCCTATAATTTTAATCCAGCCATATCCGGCTGATTCAAATGTTTCTGTTGACTGTGAATTTGTCACAGAAAAAGAGGGAGGAGTGACAGGAATATGCACTACCTCCTCGCTGTTATTTACGCTTAGGTAAAAATCTAACATTTTCCCTCACTCCTTTTATAAAATTGCATACTGTCGTTTTATTTCAGGTACAACTATATTTATAAATCGTGCCGCCATTTCTTCTTCATTCGCATTTCCTGCATTAATGGTGACGTTTATATTAATATCATTGTTTCCCTGACTTTTCTTTTGGCTGTTTTCGGTGTATGCTTGCAAATTCCGCCAAAATGCCGAAAGTGGAAGTATCGCCTCAGCCCCAGCTTCACCGCCCATCTGAATCTTGCCGTTTGCAAATCCAAATGCAGTTGGACGTGTCATAATACCGCCCTTGGCGTTCCAATCCAATCCGAATTTTGGAATAGGTGTGTCAACCCCCATCACCGTAACAGTTCCTGTCTGCACAATCTTTGGTGCTTTCAGCAGGCTTTTTATTTTGTCCCATACAGATGATACAGTATCAGAAATTTTAGTGAACACATTTTTAACTGTGTCAACTGCCGCCGTAATCTTTTCAACAATGCCGTTTTTTATGTTTTCAAAAATAGTCATCACGGTGTTTTTCACATTGCCAAACGCTTCACCAAATTTACTTTTTACGGCTTCCATCTTCGCACCGACTGCATTGACAACCTCGCCGAGCTTACCGCCGGTTAATTGATTAATTGCGTCATAGCCTGTCCTGTAGTATTCCTTGACACCCTCTATTGCCGCAAATGTAGCACCTTTCAGTCCTCCGCCGTGTGCGTCATATGCACTTTTTATGTTATTCAGTTTTTCCGATACAGCATTTTTTACACCGCCCCATAATTCTGACGTTTTTTCTTTGACTCCGTTCCATATTGTAGACACTTTTTCTTTGACTGCTGATATTCCGTTTTTTATCTTTTCAAATCCGGCTTTTATTCCTTCCCATGCACTTGTAACAATCGCTTTAACTTTTTCCCATAGGTTGATCCAAAAATTTCGGAATCCTTCGGACTTATTCCACAATACAATAAACGCCCCTACCAATGCACCGATAGCCACAATGACAATACCAATCGGATTTGCTGTCATAGCTACATTTAACGCCCATTGTGCGGCTGTTGAAATACCCATAACAATATTTTTAGCCGTTTCAGCTGCATTCCACAACAAAACTGCACCTTTGTATGTGATTATCGCCCCTGCAACTGCTCCTATTACCGGAGATAATGCCTCAATTACCGATATAGCTCCACTGGCTAAATCCATAGCCGTAGATAATGCGTCACAGAATGTTGATATACCTCCCTCACAGAAATCTTTAAGCATTGGTCCAATGTTTGAAAATGTATCAGTTATGGTATTTTTCAGTCCCTCAAACGACCCTTTTAGCTTTCCTACAGAACTTTCACCGATTACATCTGTCATACCGTCAAAAATTGATGGTATTGCATCTAAAACAGCCTTTCCCAATGCAGGTAATTGGCTGATTAAACCGGTAACCAAACTCTTTGTGGCTGAAACAAGGTGTGGAAGTATATCGGATACCATTGACGGAAGTTCTGCTACAATTACAGGAGCCAAACTCTCAATTAACGAACCTACGCCACTTAACGCACCCGTTATTGCCGGTATAACATTCTGCCCGAACGTCTTAGCCGAATCAACCAGTGCATCCAAACTCTGATCAAACATTTCTCCGCCTGTTGTCAAACCGACAAGAGTATTTTCAAACGCCGCTTTAAGTGACCCCCACGATCCGCTTATTGTCGTGCTTGCCTCTTTTGCCGTTGTTCCCGTTATGTCCATTTGCGTTTGGATTGCATGAATAGCCTGTGTAATATCGGCAAATGATGAAATATCATACTTCTGCCCGGTAAGTTTCTGTGCATCGCTAAGCAGTCGTTTCATTTCAGCTTGTGTGCCACCGTAACCTAACTTCAAGTTGTCAAGCATGGTGTAATTTTGCTTTGCAAAACCTTGATAGGCATTTTGAATGTCTGTCATATTCGTGCCCATCTTATTTGCATTATCAGCCATATCCACCAACGCTGAATTTGCATAATCCGCCGCCTTTGCCGTATCGCCCTTTAAACTCGAAATCAGTGATGCCGAAAAATTTGTAACTGTTTCCATATAGCTATTAGCTGACAAACCTGCGGTTTTGTATGCATCATTTGCATATTTCTGTACTGCTGATGAACTGTCTTTGAACAATGTATCGACACCACCTGTCAGCTGTTCATAATCAGCAAATGAACTGACTGATTTTGCTACCATTGTTCCTACTGCGGTAGCGGCTGCCGTTCCAGCAATAGCTAACCCTTTGCCCAATTTACCAACGGCACTGCCAACAACTTTAGCTTTATCTCCTAATTCAGAAATTTTTTTGCTTGTGTTGTTCAATGTACTACGCAGATTATTGCTTTCATTCTGGGCTTTTTTCATATTTGCGAAGAAGTTTCCGGCTCTCAACAACAGTGTTGCTCCTATGTTTCTACCTTTTGCCACATCAACCGCCTCCTGTCATTGCTTTTATCTTTTCAGCTTCTTCCTCGTATGCTTTTATCATACTGGCTCGTAAAAATGCCTTTTCAGTTCTTGTTGCCCCGGCGATTTTGTCCCAATCAAAACCACGTTGCACATAATAGTGTATCAGTTCAAAATCACCGTTGCACTCAATTAGTTTTTTAGGTCTTCAACGTCTTTCACACTATTATCGGAATATCCGGCAAACTCCAACGCTTTTTTTGCGATGTTTGTAAGTTCTCCCGGTTCAAATATCTTGTCCACGATGTCAAGTGGCTCAACACAACCATATGCCTCCTGCAATTTCTGACTTTTTAATGATGGTTCTTTCACGCATTCGTATATCAGATATGCGTCTGATTCGCTCGAACCCATATCTAATGCGTCAGCCACTTGACTTCGTGTCGGTTTTGAAAGTACGATTGTTCCGTCAAGACTTTCAATGTACAATTCCTTTGTATTATTCTTGCTTTTTGCTTCTTTGACTTGCTCTGCACGTCTGATCATTTCATCCAACGTTAATTTTGTGATTTTTTCTTGTCCTGTCATAATAATTATCCTCCCCAAAAATTAATCTTGTTCTATTGGCGTAATACCTGCAAGGTATTTAAAATCCGAAAAACCACCTTTATATTCTTCTTCGACAATTTTTCCGGTTTCTCCACCGGTTAATGGTACGCTTTCAACCCAACAGTTCATAAGCTGCACTTTTTCATATCCACCGCCATATGCGTCCGGATCTTTTAATTGGCTGATTATTGTGGAACGTGGATCCTTACCTTGTCTAAATGCCTCGGCAAACTTTTTGCCTCTTGAAAATACTTTTCGCACTTTCATTGTATATGTACCTGATATGCCCATCAGCTTGCTATCTTTACCCATTTCCCCTGAAAATGTAACATCTTCTCGATCAGTGTCCAATGTCGCCTCGAAGCTTGTAATTTCATAAAGGACTGAACCGTCCCACCACACTTTACCATGTGTTCCGGAAATAATATTTGGTGCTGTAATTTTTCTCGGCATATTCATTCCCCCTTCTAACTACATATTAACGACGAATTTCAAATCTTCCGCCGCATTTTGCATTTGAATGTGTGCTGCCATAAACATAAATGTGCCTGTATTTGCTTGCTTAATTGCAACATCACTCATACTTGAAACATCTACACTCTTACTCGCAAGATATTCTCTTTGCGCATCTATGTCAATTTCAGCATAATGTTCGTAGCCGTCATACAACACACCTTCCTTGGTCAGTGTTTCAAAATACTGATTTACCGCAGCGATGAAAAGTTCTTTGTTTTCAATACTGTTACTTCTTCCGACATAGTTTTCTTTAAATGTTGTTTTGATGTCCTCTGCAATCAGATCCATTCCTTCAACAATTTTAATTGACTTCATATCCTCTGTTTGGTTTGTTCCGACAGTTGTCAAGGAATTAATACCTCTTGCGATTTCAATTTGTTCACCATCATTAATTAAAATTAACTTTCCGGCATCAACATCTGCATCGGGGGTTAAACTCTCTGTAATACTGCTGATTTCTGAAATGACTTTGCCTGTTACACTCTCATTCAGTGCAGTTCCGGCAATAATACTGGCAATATATACGCAAAATTCAGCGGTCGTATAGGTCTTACTGCCGATTTTTATATCATCGGTATCAAAATTTATAATACCGATGTTATTTGATACAGAATGCGGTAATACTGCCTTAAACGGTTTCTTTGCCGTTCGCTGTGCAATAATCCAATCTGCCACAGTCTTAACTTCACCGTCCTGTAATGACGGAACGGCAAGATAATTCCACTTCTTATTTGCCAAACGCTTCAAGGCATCATCAAGACTTCCTTCTGCGGCAATTCTTTCGATAATCACTTTTTTGGGTGAACCTTTAAACGCCATATTTATGTAATTTAGATTGTCTGATGTCCAATGGCTCTTAACCACTTCCGTCTCATTGTTGTAAACGTATGTGGTATCTTCCTTGGTTTCATCCTTCAAAATCAGTGCAACTGTACCGTTTGCACTGCGTTTTACAGCGGTTTGTGCCGCTGCTTTAAATTCTACATTTATTGTTGATAATCCCATATTATATACCTCTCATTTCTATGGTTTCTGCATTGTCATAATCGTCACATTCATCAATGGACTGTGTTATAGGAACGTCATACATCACAGTTAAACGTTCTTCTTCGATTGTCATATCCATTGTTTCCATAGTTAAATGCCTGTCCTGTACATCAATCGTACTGTACATCAATGTTTCGCGAATTTTTTCCGCCGCCTCGGCACATTCTTGTGCAGTTTCAGTTTTTGGAATATATTTGATGGTTACACTGTAAACGTCATCCTCCAAAAATCCTCCGGATTTTGTAATTGATGATGGATATACATAGACGAACACTGCCGGCTTAGGATAGCCTTCTTGAATTTCTGATGATATTACATTGAATTCTGCATTTCGTAGTTTGTCCGCTATAAATCTGCGTATATCCTGTGATCTAATCATTGTTAAATTCCTCCACTAATTTATCTAACATTTTATTTGCTTCTCGGTCAAAGCGTGATTGTGCTTCAGTCATAGCTGTATATAACACCAGTTTTCCCTCTACCCGACCTAAATGCTTTATTCCTCTTGCATTCATTTGTACTCGGTTTAGTTTTTTGCCTCTTACTCGTGTTTTGCCACCACGATATATTTCATGTCCATATTCAACAAGATGCCCGTGAGGTGCTCCCGTTTGAATTCTGACAACTCTGACTGTTCCACCCTTGTACAGTTTGACTTTTTTTAATCTCCACGAATTGCGGAGTTTTTTTGTCTTTACCGGTGTCAGCGATTTTGTCTTTCTATTGACTGCTTGTCCCTGTGCCATTAAAAGTGCATCTGCTTTGTCCGGATAGTTTTTTTCAAAACGTTTGAACGATTTTTCCAATTCATCAAAACCGAATACATCTTTATTCTGTCTTGCCATATCTGTCCACCTCTGAACATACGATTTTTAATTCCCTGTGACTCTCATTTATATCCAATACGGATACTATGTCAAATACCTTTGCACCGTACAGAATTTTCATATTACTTTCAATGCCGTTAAAATAACGTGTTACCACGTTGTATGTTGTTTCTGCTCGAATTTTCTGTGATTCGTCATATTCTCTGCCTGTCGCAGGCGAAACATATGCACGAACACCGTAATTGGCAAACACATTATTTAAACCGCTTAAAACTCCGCTTTTAAAACGGATTTCGCCGTCTTGCGTAGAATATACATCATCACTTGCAGCCTTTGTCACCGGGTGGAACGGAAACCACCCGATAACTTGTTCTAACTGTTCGTTTATTTCTGATGTTGACGGCTTTAAAAATACAACTTTGTGCCTTAGCTTTGCAAAATCCATTATTCTTTCACCTCATCATCAGTATCTTGTGGTGTTTCCAACTGTAACTGCATTAGCATAGTTGAAACATTCTGACTATACTTTGCCTGCCCATATGGACTACGGTTTTCGTAATAGTCGCCCACCAACATCAGCATTACGGTATGTGCTTTTGGATTGTCCAAATCTACTTGACTGCCACATGCTGATTTGACGTATTCTTCTGCCGTTGATATGTATATTTCCAACAATGTATCATCATCGGATGTATCTAATCGCAGAAAATTCTTTACTTCATTTAATGTTAGGGACATTCTTCACCCCTCCCATTCATTACGCTGCTGCTTTTGTCGTTACAGCCTTGCCTTCTGCTGCCGTTATTGTTCCGTAGATGTATGTAGAACTATCTGCCTGAATGACGTCATAGCTTTCAATCACACGCATAGTTGTCATATTTGCACCGAATTGATATTCAGTTGATACTGCAAACTGATAACCTTTCTTATCAATGAAATAACAACCGGCTTTAAGATTTCCGTAGAAAATCGGTGCTTGTCCTGCTTTGGTATTTGGCAGTTGTGCGTCTGGGAACACAATTACAGGTAGTCCTTGGAACAACTTTTGTGTTGGTGTAACATAGTCTTCCTTTAAAATTGGTCTGCCGACTGCGTCCGTTTCACTGTCCATAATGTCAAATCCTGTTTGGTTTGTGACAATAACTGCACCGATTCGGGCGGATGGGTCCAAATCTTTGTTGATTGACGATTTCAATTCATCTAATCCCTTTATTGCCTTTGCAGTTTTACCGTTTTGCAATGCTGTGAAAATGTCTGTATTTTCACTGATGATTGAATTTTTAACAAACCAGTTATTTAAGTATGATGTCAAGCCTGCCTTTTCCGATTCCAATAGTATATTTGAAATAGGGAAAACCTTACCTTTGTGCGTAATTTGGAATTTTTTCTGTTCAAATGATGGTTTAGTGCCTTCTGTGATTGTATCGCCATCTTCAAAATCTGCCAAACCTGTCGGAACACCCTTTTCAAATACGAAACTACCGGTTAATGATGATGTTGGAACTACTGTTACCAAATCTTTTGCTGACATATATGTCTTCCTTAATTCTCTGATTGTTGTATCAACATCTTCAGGAATTAGAAAATTCTCACCGTCTGTACCGTTTGTACCTGTAACCAATGCATTTTCCGCTTCGGTCAATTTTTTTCTTAGTGCAATCTTTGCCATAGCAGAAAAACCGTTTGCTGTTGTTTTATTCTTTGGTTCTTCCGGTACGTTGTCCCTTTCCATTTCAAATAATGCTTTTTCATTTTCGTATGATGTTTGCAAATCCTTGATTTCATCAATTAGCTGCTTCGCCTCAGCAGTCTTACCTTCATTTTGAAAATTTCTTGCTTGTAAATTTTTCTCTTTTATCTTTGCAAGTAACTCACGCATCTTCTTGTTCATTTTCTATTGCTCCTTCCATAAATACGAAATTGTCTAACATATCCAATTCGTTACTGTTTTTTTCTTTCTGTTCTTCCTCGTCCGGATTATCTTCTTCATCATCTTCATCCGTCTTTTTTGGTTTCGGATCTTCTTCCTCATCATCTTCATCTGTCTTTTTTGGTTTCGGATCTTCTTCCTCATCATCTTCGTCATCATTTTTGACAATGACATTTTTAGGAATATTGTTGTAGGTTATAGACGAAATACACGCTGCCACATCTATGTTTTCATCTTCCTGTATTCGTGGGAATAATTCCGCCGCATCCTTTGCCGACAACCACGTCTCATCAGACATTTTCTGTTTGATGTCATCTTCAGTGATATTTTCAGCGACATTTTCCATGTATGTATCGACAATCGTTTGTTCGATGTTTTCCAATCTGTCCGCTGTTTCACGCAAATCGTTGGCATTTCCCATTGCATACGTCCACGCTTTGTGAATCATCAAATAGGAATTTGCCGGCATAATGATTTCATCACCTGCCATAACAATGACTGACGCAATAGACGCTGCCAAACCGTCAACATACACTGTTTTATGTGCCTTATGCCGTTTCAGCATATTATAAATAGCATTACCGGCAAATACATCACCGCCATTACTATTTACATAGATATTCAGCTGACTGACATTTTCACATTCTTTCAACAGTGTGGCTACGTCAGATGGGCATTTATCATCATTTCCCCACCATTTATCCCCGTCATTCCCGACAATATCGCCGTAAAAATAAATATCAGCTGAATCATCGGTCTGATTTCGGATATAACACTTGAAACTATTCTGTTTCTTGTTCCTGTGTCTTGGCATTTTGACTTCCTCCTTCCATAGCAACTTTTAACGGTATCATATTACCGTTGATTAGGTATGCGTTACCGCCATCTTCTTCAGGAATATGTGGCATATCTTCCTTACCTCGTATATCATTAGCGGATAGCCAACCGTTTTGTCTAGCTTTCGCATAACCTTCCATTCTCTCTGAAAATGTCGCTCTTAGCACGACATCAACATTGAATTTGAAAAAATATCCTTGCTGAAGTTCTTCCGAAGTCAGCAATTTACTTGCCAATTCTTCTTCCAAACCCTTTAGAATAACCAACATTGTGTCGGTCAAAAATGCTTGTTGCTGTGCTTCACTGTTTGCGTAGCTTGATTTCTCATAGTCATTTAATTGATTTGGTTTTATACCGAATGCTCCGGCAATCTGTAATGCCGTATATTTTTTCAATTCCAAGAACTGTGCGTCTGTCAATTTCAAATTTAACGGATTTAACTTCATTCCGGCAGGAATCGGAATAAACGTTAATGCACTGTTCGCCGATGTTGCCGTTTCAATAGTGCTGATTAATTTCTTTCGCAAATCATCATTCAAATCTGCCGTATATTCAACAGCAACTTTACCTGTCAAACCTGTTTCATATAAATTCTTGATAAATTTTTGACTGTCCATTGCTCCGTCAATCGTCAGTGCCAGCACGTCCTTAACCGCCAATCCCATAATGCCGTCAAACGTCATATATGTTTTAAAATGCAATATTTCATCAGTGCTGAATTTATATATCTTTCCGGTTACCGGTTCTGAATATATATACCAAACTCCGCCGTTATCATCTATTAACTTCGCATTGTCATCATAGACAGTCATATATCGGTTATCCAATATTAACAACTCAGGCTCTTTGTTCCGTGCGATATATACATAACAATTTCCGTAATGATACATCACTGTTACAACAGTTGCCCAAAACGTCGTTGCAGTCATATTCTTATTCGGTCGTACTTTCAGCACATTGTATAATGCTGAATTTTTTGCCTTACTGACACCTTTCGTTGTTTCTTGATACATCTTTAACGGCAGTTTTGCAACCGCCTCAGATAACGTTTTTAGACAGGTGAAATATGTCACTTCCGACAGTTTACTGTTCCGTATACTGCCGTACTGCGTCCAAAATCGTTCATCTAACAATGATATTGTCGTTGTATCATGTGTCAGTGCATAAAATGCCGATTTTATTCTGTTAAAAAATTTCATTATATCTGACCTCTCAACATTTCTTCATATTCTGCCAGTTGTGCCGCTGCTATTGCGTTGACATCAACATAATTCAATTCATGTGTATATGCTCTGGTGTGTGCTATTATCAGTGCCATTGCAGGATCAATTTTATTGATACTTTTCGCCTTATTCGGTCTAACATTACCGTTTTCATCAAACGTAACTACGGTATTTCCAACTGCCCACTTCAACATCGGATCATCAAAATGTATTAATTTACGGTCTTCAATCGTTATCCCCAATTCCTTGGTTGGCTCTGACAATGTTTTAAATCCTTGTCTGACTTCAACCACTTTCATACCCTCGTCAATCAGATGTGACATTAACTGCGTTGCGTTCCACGGATCTAAGCAGACTTCCAAAATGTCATACTTTTCACGCATCCGCAAAATATAATCTTCGATATAGTCAAAATCAACTGCATTGCCGGGCGTTGCCGTTATATATCCCATATCAATATACCGTTGATAATCAATGTGATGTTTCTGTGAATTATCAAAAATCTTATCTTCCGGTATAAAATCATGGTGCAACACTGCGAAATATCCGTCACTTAGTGGAAATTCAAAAACGACGCTTGCCAAGTCGTTACGCACAGACAAATCGCCTGCGGCATAACACTTTTTACCGATTAAATCTTCTTTGGTGATTTTCAAAGTCGGTGGTTTATTGTACTGCTCCATATTCGCCCATGAAGCGGTATCAGTAACCCACATATTCAGTTTTTTACACTTGAATTCGTTCAATTTTGACGGAATATTTTTAGATGCAGTATAAACACTTTCCATATCTTTTAGGTTGACACTGACATTCATATTCGGATTGGCTTTTATCCAATTCTGCGGATCTGTCCAATCGTCATTTTCGTCCAATTCTGCTATGTAAATGAAAATATCTTCATTCTCAACCGTTTCATTCAAAATATTTTTGTAATAGTCATATAATTCCTTACAAAAACAGTTTGGATTTCTGCCTGCGGTCGTTCCTGTTCCGATTAATGGCTGTGTTCTTGCACCTGTCGCACTGTCCAAAATATTGTACACATCACCTGTTTTGTGTGCGTGTAACTCATCAATCAATCCCAAATGCACATTTAAACCGTCCAAAGTTTCACTGTCTGACGATAGCGGTTCAAATTTTGATAATTGTGCGTCAAAAGTGATGTTGTTCCGATACGTTGTCAGTATAGTTCGTAGCTCCGGTGACTTCCCAATCATATTCTTAGCCTCATCGAATATAATTCGTGCTTGGTCTTTTTTGGTTGCTGCCGAATAAATTTCAGCACCGTTTTCACCGTCACAAACAATAACATATAGTCCGATGAACGCCATTAACGTAGATTTTCCGTTTTTTCGTGCCACCTGAATGTAAAAATATCTGAATCGGCGTGTATCATCATCTTTACGCTTCCACCCGAATATAGAACCTACAACAAATCTCTGCCAATCTTCTAATATCAGTGGCTTGCCTGCCCACTTTCCTTTGCTGTGTCGGCAGTAATTTTTAGCGAATGCAAAACAATATTCTGCTTGCTCTGCATCAAAGTAGTACGGATAATCTTTTCTTTTAGATTTTTTTAAATCTTTCAGATGTCGCTTGCACGCTTTTTTTACCGAATCACCTGCAATAATCTTGCCGGCTACGACTTTTTTTGCATATGATGTTACCGAATCCATAGTTTACGCACTCCTGTTCTTCTTGCTTATGAATTCCATAATACTTGCTTTTTTGTCCTCGGTTTCTACCGGATTTGTCATTCCGGTTCTTGATGACGGTGTCAATCCGAACTCTTTGGCGAACGTCAGCATTTGTTTTTTTGCAGTGTTTGAAATGCTGATTTCAGGTATTTGTTGTTCATACCCTTTGGCGGTGATAAACGTCAGCGGTGCAGGAGAATTTTTGTCCGGTTGTTTTGCCTGTATCGCCTTTTCAGCTAATACCCACTGTGCATATGAATCGCAGTATGCGGCAAATGTTCCTACATCTGCATCCGTCAGCATTCCGGCATTGAATACAATCGGTGCTAATCGTTTCCACTCTTTTTTTGCAATTTTATTTAGGAACACCGGCGGTGACGGAACTTTTTCCGGTTTTGAAAATTGCAATCTGTTTTCAGTTTTTCTATGTCCGGGATTGCCGTGTAGTTCCTCCAGCTCTGCCGGTTTTTTCGTTGGTCCTCTTGCTCCCATTTTTGGTTTAACCCCCTCTCGAAAACTTGCGTGTGCGTAAAAAAGACTTGGGCGACGGTCTACCGCACAATCGCAAAAACAATTTTGATACCCCCTCCCGTGAAAAAAAATCTTCACGAAAGAAAAAAATTTTTAATATTTTCTGCCAAAACCGCCGTCTTCTGTCGCGGTCTTACGGTCATGGCATTGCTTACACAGTGGTTGCCAGTTGTTCCTGTCCCAGAATAGTAGTTGGTTTCCTTTATGTGGTGTGATGTGGTCTACAACCGTAGCTTTCTCGTACTTTCCTTGCTGAAGACAGCGAATGCAAAACGGATGTGACAATAGATATGTCTTGCTTGCCTTCCTCCAACGTCCGTTATATCCTCGCTTGCTCGCTGATTCTCTGTGGTCGTCATACTGTCGTTTCAAATGCTGATGCAATTCGCAATATGTATTGTGTGTCAGCCGATGACAACCACATTTATTGCAAACATGTAATGCAGTTTGTGCCATTGTCGTTCGTCCTTTCGTCTATTACACATAACCCTGTATTGTGTGTAATATGTTGAATGCAGTTTCTACTAATAAATGCACACAAAAAACCGCCGCATTATTACACGTTAGACAATTATGTTTAATAGGATTAGATTTTGAAATGTTTCATAGCTGATAATACAGTGTCTTTGGTGACACCAATGTATCGTAATGTATCACTTGCACTGCGATGATTGAACCATACTTGCAGTGTCACTATATCGTGGGTTTGCCTGTAGTAATGATACCCACACGTCTTTCGCAGAGAATGCGTCCCTACTTTGTACTTGATACCCACATGGTCCGCCGCCTCACGTAAAACTTTGTATGCCATGCTCCTGCTGATTGCCTTGTATTCGTTGTGATTATTTGGTATCAATGCTTCGTCCGGTGTCCGGTGTTCACAATAGATTTTGTATTCTTTCAGCAATTCATCATTGTATGCAACAGTAATTTCTTTTCCTGTCTTACTTTGGCGGAACGTTGCAGTGTTCCGCCCCTTGACATCACCGACTGTCATTTTCAATATTTCATTAATACGCAATCCCAACGAAATCCCTGTGATAAACATAATGTAATACTTGATGTCTTTTTTCTTCAGGTACTTCTTGATTGCATATACGTCACGCTTATCTCGTATCGGTTCAACCGTATTCATACAATCACCCTTCGTATTCCCTTAACCACTTCTCTAAATCACGTTCAAACATTCTGCGTTTTTGTCTGCATTCACACCAATTCTTATTTTGTCGATGCCATTTTTTACAGAACATTCTTCTTTTGTGCTTAAACGTTCTTTTTTTTATGTATGATTTCAATTTTCTTAGCATTATCGTTCCTCCTGTTTTTTTGCTGTGGTATCTATACCTCGCTTACATCAATCTTACCGCTCATCAATTCCGGTAATAGTGCATCTCTTAGTTCGACTAAATATCTGTTTTCCTCGATGTTTAGGTAGTATATGTGTTGTTTCCACATATTGAATATCAGCATAAAAATGCTCGAAATATTTTCTTTGCTGTTGTTTGAAAATACTATTTCATTTTTCTTTTTTGTCGTTCTGAAATAGTCACTTTTCACAATCTTTTTGCCACATAGTTTCTCTGTTAATTCTGATAATCCATCTGATGTACTATTGTCTTGCTTTAGCGTTTCCACATCAAAACCTATTGATTTAGCGATAGTTTCGTTTATTGTCAATTTGCAAGTGTTTTTTTCAGCGATAACACGGTTCAAATCATTCACTATATCGACATACGGTCTATGCACTTCTTCCACCGTATCAAAATCTATATATCGACTCGGTGTCAATACATAATCATTGTTTTTTATTTCTTCAATGCTTACAGATTTACAATAACCGGCTACATTTCCACGCTGTTCAATTTGCAGTAATACGTCTTGAACTTGACTTTCTGTTATAATCTTAACTTCTTTGGCGTATGTTCTGTTTGTATGGCTTGCCCCTCCGTACTGCCCGTTTTGCATTCGCTGTTCAATTTCATATTTCTGTCGTAGGTCAATCATTTCCACTGTCGAATGTTGTTTGTTTTTGTTGAATGTAATAATACACGTTGGTATTGACGTTACTTCAAACATTTTATCGGGGCATAAAATTATACTTTCGACGAAATTCATTTCAACTAAATATTTTTTTATTTGTTTCTCGTTTTTATTGTCGGTGCTTAAAACACCATTCGGCAGTATAAAACTTGCCTTGCCATTGATTTCTTCTAATGCTGTCAACACAAACGCATAATTTGCATTGCTTTCCGGCGGAATTTCACACTGTGAGAATCTATTCTGTAATTGTGCAAATACAGGTTGTTCCCATTTCATATTGTACGGCGGATTCGATATACAGACGTCAGCCTTAAATTCACTTTTACCGATTTCTGCAACTGTTGCAAATCTATCGCCTTTTTTTGTCCTGTACACTTTAAACGTTTCATCTGCCAATACATCACAATGCACGACCTCGGCATCAATATTTCTAATTGCCAAATTAAACAGCAAAAACGGAATAACTCGGCTATCGTATTCCTTGCAGATAAATTTTAAATTATTATTCTTATTCCATTTCTGAATCGTCAATGCTCCGCTACCGGCACATAAATCTAAACATATCTTTTCATCTTCATTTTTTGATAATTCAGCGACTGCCGTTGCAAGACTTTTTGGTGTGTAGTCTTGCATTTTCTCTTTACGGTCGGCAAAATAATATTGAAATATCATCTGCATATAATCTTTTGTTAAATCGGGACATATTGAAATCCAATCTTCGCATAGCTTCTTACACTCATTATCATTTAACAATTTTGTTTTTAATTCATCTACAGCATCTTCAATCTTGCTTACATTGATAATATCTTTAAATTTTTCAACTAATTGCAATAATTCCATAGTTATGTCCCTTTCATTCAAAAATAAAAAACAGAATGTATATGTATCAGCATATACATTCCGTTATGGTAAGCATAAACATGGTACGCTGAAAATACTCCAAGCGTGTCTATGCCTATCTCAGTATCTCTTTTCCCCTCTGATTGTTATGAGATATTTTTTCCCACCGTATCACTACGGTTCACCCTTCGATTCATATACTACCACAGGATCAATGTTACATTCTATTACATAATGACGGTTTTATGGATTTTTATAAAATTCCGCACACAAAAAAAGCCGGGATAAAATCCGGCTTAATCTTTTTCTAAAACTCTTTTGATTGCAGACAGTGCCTTGGGGTGAAGAATATGTACAACGTGTTTGTATGAATAGTTTAGCTGTTCTGCAATCTTTTCCCACGTTAAATTTTGAATATACCTCTTAATTAACAGTCTTCGGAGTGTAGCACTTTCGACCTGATTCACGGTTTGAAGAATTTCATTTTTTATTTTGTACAATTCGCCAATTCTGTTTTTGATGTTTTGTTCATAAACCGCTACATTTATTTCGTCCAAAAATACAACCGGATTAACCGCCTGCAAATCAGCAATTTCTTCTTCAATCTCAATTCCTCTCTGTAACCATTCTTTTATCGTCATGCTTTCACTCCCCGTTCTGTTTATTCTTCGTCTAATCGCTGCTGATACTTGGTGTAGTACCACTTTAACTCGTCTTTGAATACTTCGATAGCTTCTTCGGCTTTTTCCCCCGATGTAAAGTATATAGTATTTGGGGATCGAAAACGAGTAGTATAAACCACGAAAGGAAAATCATTAAAACAATCGTACTCTATATGATATTTAAAAATATTGTCATTTTTCCAATCAGATATAGAAATAGCCTTGTCATTTGCCGCCTGCCACTGTCTTAAACAACGCAATAACCTATCTGCACGAGCGTTGTTCTCGACAATTATCTTATCATTGTAATAATTGCCTATGTTATAATATTGCTCATCCGTTTCGTCTTTAAACTCTTTAACATTTATCATACTATCGTCTTTTGTATTAATTACATAATACATTTCATCTTTTTTAACCCTCTCATAGCCTGTTCGGCTTCGTTCCTCAAGCAATCCCAACTTTTTTAACTGCTCAACCAGTCCCAACTCTTTCAGCTGTCCTTCCGATATTTCAGCTTGAACGCTTTTATCGTTCATTTTCAACTCTACTTTCATTACTGTTCCTCCTGCATTAATAAATATAAAATATATTTTAGTTCTTATTAATCTTAGAAATTAAAATATTCATATCATATCCACTGTCAACAAATTTTTCACAAAGAGGTCTATTGACATCATTACCGAGTTTAGTATAAATAATGTCCATATCTTCAAAGTCAAAGTTTGTTCCGAGATATTTATTTATACCGTCAAGCATAAATTGATGGTATTCATTATTTTTCTTTTTCGACTTGTAATGTTGTGTTTTATGAGCACCTCTCGAAAACCACGCTAAAACTTTGCATTTTATTTCACGCTCATCTTTGCAACTTTCAAGTATAAAATACTCGTTTTCTTTTACCATTGCGATAAATTCGCCATTGTGATTTATAATACTTCCCGGAAAACAATCCATTAACTTTTTAACTTTTTTCCATTCAATCATTTTTATCACTCCAATCTGCGAACAGGCGAAACATCTTCCATACCGGACATTAAAATGCTCATTTTCCTTATCCTCATTTTTTCTTCCGGCGTAATATTAGGTTCATCATTTTCATCATCATTTTCATCTAGTTCTACGCCAAATAATCTATGCTTTTGTATGAATGCGTCCATTAACATAGAACGTTCTTTTTCAAATTGCTTTACATAAAAATCGAATAAAAATTCAATTTCTATTTTTTGCGATGATGTAACGTCAGCACCAAGACTTATCTTACTTTTTCGTCCAGACTTAGTAAAATAATAATCATAAAAATTTTTGCAGTTTGCTACCTTGTAAATAATTTGTATCAACAGGCGTTTCTGTTCTACTCCGTGATATATAAATTCCATTGTTTCAATTTTATCTTCAAGTAGCTCTGTTTCACTGATACCATACTTACTCATCAACTTATTCAGTTTCTTTTCAGCATTTACTTTTTCACCGCCAATCCCTTCGTCTGCAAGCTTCTTGAGTTTTCGTAGTAATTCAGTTTTGTCGCTCATTTTTCATCACTCCTCAAAATTGATAACAATTTTTATAATGCTTGCAAGTAACTTCAATGCAGCCTCATTATCACGCTTATCGCATCCATATTCATTTGAATATAATTTTGCACTTTTTTGACCTATTTCATAGCAGACACTCATAAATTCAATACTCTCAAAATCACTCTTATCAGGAATTTCTCCATGCTCGCTTAATTGTCTTTTGGCTTCGCTAAGTATTATATCTTGCACAGCTTCGTCTGCGTCCTCTGAATGACTCATATACATAACGCAGCAATCTATAAACCTTAGCTTATCTTCATATTGGTATATTTTATTAGTTCCCTCGGTGAATTTTCTAAAACTGTCACGAATAATGTTATCAAAATTATCCGGCATATTATTTGTATTCACTGTTACACCCATTGGTAATTTAACAATCATTATTTCCCCTCCATTTCAACTGCCCAATCATCTACCGGATAAATTTCATGCTTTCTTAATTCTTTTGCAATACCATTTATACATCGTTCTATTTCCCAGTCACGCTTTCGTATGAAAAAAGAGCCTCCGTATACTTCGACTATTTGTTTGTTTAATTCTTTTTGCTGTGGGGTATCTCCCTCTTTGCTTTCATTGTCTTCACTAAATATGGTGACAAGTCTTTGAAAATACTCTGTTCTCACGATTTCGTTTACAATATCTGCTGCGTAACTATATCCAAACTTATTACGTTGCCGTAATAAGTTAATTGTTTTATCGTTTAATCCAATATCTTTGTTAATATCTACATTTTCTCGTTGCATGACAGGTGACGCACCGATTAAATACTCAACTGTAACATCATAGTATCGAGCCATACGAACAAGTAAACCATATCCAGCATCACGACCGTTTTCGTAATACGATAGATTTTGTGGACTTATGTTTAAATCTTCTGCCGCTTGTCTTTGTGATATACCTTTTAGTTCTCTTACATGTTTCAATCTTTTACTGAACGCTCCAAACCTTTCTTCTCTCGGTATTCTCCTTTTATACGTTTTTCCTAACAAATAATCAGTTGAAACATCAAAAAACCTCGAACACGCAATAATAAACTCGCTATCCGGTTTTCTTTGCTCATTTTCATAAAACGAAATAGACATACTTGACACATTTAAAATTTTTGCCAATTCTTGTTGCGTCAATCCGTTTTCTGTTCTTAATTCTTTTATTCTTCTTCCTATCATCTTAAATTAACTCCCTTCCGTATTGTTTCAACGATGAATGAACTGTACCATGAGATATTCCTAATGCCTCGGCAATTTTTTTTTGCGTAAATTTTTTATTTAACAAGTTTACTATCTGATTATGATACTCAAATGCTTTACTTTTTCTGCGTAGTACTGCTGCCGTCCATTGTGGTTGTACACCATTTTTAATTGATTTCGTAACATTTCGCCATGCAGCACCTATACATACACCGGAACATAACTGAATATCGAACGGTTTTCCTGTGTTTTCGTCAATGTGTTCGTCCATCAAACGACCACACATACTACAATATCGTTTTCGCATTTTACTGTCCCCTTTCACACTATCACCGGCAACAGCAATAATTCTGTATCACCGTCTTTTATTATCAATGCGTCTTTCTGTGATTTCAATTCCAAAACAACATTGTCGGACCGTATTGTTTTTATCATATCCATTAAAAAATCAGCATTGAAACCGATTTTAATATTGCCAGCTATTTTTGTGGCATCTATTTCATCTTTTAGCTGGCAGCGAAGATTTCTGCCATTGCATTTCAAAACATCATCTTTCAATTCCAACGTTACCGGAACTTTTGTTTTACCCTGTTCCGAAACGAATTTACCGCGTTCAATCATCTGCATAAACTCTGCACGTTTTACCGTTGCAGTTATATCCGATTCACGATTCATCATATTGTCATATTTGACATAACCATTTTCATTAAATGTACTGGCGACAACTATAAATTCACTGTAATCTAACAACAACCGCATATTTGTATTATCAACAACAATACGCAACAGCGGATTTTCACTTTCAATACGACACAGTTCCTTTGCCGCAGGAAGCGTTATTACAAACGACATATTTCCATATGTGCCAACAGGTGTAGTTATATGTGCCATTCGTTTACCGTCAGTTGAAACATTGTGCAATATTTCGTTTTTCATGTCAAATAACACACCGTTATACTGCGGTCTGTATCCGACTGTCGGTGCTGCAAACGGCACAGTTTTAGTTAAAATTTCTCTAAACCGTTCCTGTTCTAACATCAACTCATCATTGCATTCCGGCATTGATATTTTCGGATAATTTTCCGCAACTGTTCCTTGCCATTTCTGCTTGTATGTTCCGATTTTCATTTCAATGACATTGTCTTTGTCGGTTGATATTATAACCTCCTTGTTTTCACCTTTGGAAATGTTCATCAAATACTTTGGGTTACATACAACCGTCCCTTTCTGCTCAACGTCCGCATGAACATAATATTTGATTTTTATGTCATTTGAATATGCTGTCAATTCCACCATATTCGGTGCATTGGCATCTATCAGAATACCGCCCAACATCTTCATCGTTTCTGCATTGACAGCATGATTTATAACTTTGATTGCCCTAATGATGTTATATTTATATGTTCTGAACTTCATTTTTTTCAACTCCTTTCTTCGCAATAAATTTTGCTTTAAATTTTGACTTTTTTTATTTACTAGCTCTCATTGCAATAAAAACAGTAATTATATTTCCGTAGAAACGGCTTAAAATCTAATGTTTCAAGCCGTTTTTTTGATTATAAAATCAAATATGCTTTTTTTGCGATTTTATAACCATTAAAAACTGATTATATTTTCGGAATTCAGCTTACCTTTTCATCACTGTTTTCTTCAGTTTCACTATCTGGCTTGTCCCATACTGCCGCCGAATTTTTACTGCGTTTAAATAGGTCTTTTTTCACGTTCCAATCCGAAAATTTCATGTATTCCGGTTGGAATTTTAAAAACATTGTTCCGGTTTGTGAAAACCTTGATTTCGGTAACAATATCTCAACTTTGCCTGTTGGCGGTTGCGATTTGTCTTTTCTATATGCATCCTCATTATGAATCAACATAACACTGTCAGCGTCTTGCTCAATAGCTCCGCTGTCACGCAAATCGGCAAGTGTCGGTCTTTTACTCGAACGTTGTTCATTTGCTCTGTTTAATTGTGACAGTGCAAGAATTGGACAACCTAATTCTTTCGTCAGAATTTTCAATGCACGACTGACATCACCAACAGCCTGTGCCTTTGTATAATTTTTGTTTTGTGGCATTTCGATTAATTGCAGATAATCAACTACCACCGCTCCCAACGCTCCATGTTTTTTTTTTAGTCGGCGACAAACTGAACGAATTTTTCTAACTGTCATCTTAGCTCTATCGCAGATTATCAGTTTTTCTGTTTTGTCGGATTTGTTCATAAATCTGGCAATTTTGTCCCAATCATCATTTGTAACTTCGCCATACCGCAACGCCGAATATTTTATGTATGTCATTGATGATAATACACGTAGCATTAATTGTTGTTCGTCCATTTCCAACGAAAAAAATACAACTGGTTTAGATTCGTTAAATGCTATATGTTCGGCAATATTTAATGCAAATGCGGTTTTTCCCATGCCCGGTCTTGCACCTATAACGACCAATCCGTCCATACCACCCATTTTTAAATCAATATTTTTAAACCCTGTTGCCTGTCCCGGAATACTGTCTTTATTTTCACTCGCCCTTACGATGGTATCATAGGTTTTCATCATCAAATCGTCTGCGGTATTGACATTGATAGAATCGCTCTCTGTTGCCAGCATATATTCCACTTTGTCGGATATTTTTTCTATTGGCAATGTTGTATTGCCTGCCATAGCCAATATTTCATTTGACATATCTATGTACCAACGACGCTTCGCATATTCCTTTACGATTTTGCCATAGTAAATTAAATTATGTTTCGTTGGGTTGTTACTGATCGCATTTTTCAGAAATTCAATTCCATTGTATTCTTTGGCGGTTTTTAATGTACTATCTACCGTTACTATGTCGATTTTATCGTTTTTGTCGTTTAGGTACAAAATGCATTTGTACACCAATTTGCAATCACTGAAATAAAAATCATTGGGGGTTAGATTAACTTCGGTGGTTAATTCATCCACATTGCCACCAATGATTAATGCACCAACGACTGCCTGCTCCGCCTCATAGCTGGCAAGAATTTGTTGTTCAATCATCGTTATCCCTCCTTCGGAGTCGTGCGGCATACTCAGGGTCTTCCGCCTCGATTGTGGCGATGTAACTATCATCAGTTTCCTCAGTCAAAACCGGCTGTGCCGGTGTGTCTAAGTAATCGACAAACGCTTGCTCTTGTCCCACAAAATTTGTGGAATGTTTAATATAGCGTTTGTCTGTGTGCTGTTCCTCTATTTCAGCGAGGTAGTTATTCAGTGCAGTCATCAACTGTTCGGCTGAATAGGTCTTTCGTGCTTTGATGTAGTTCTTCATGGTCTGTTGTTCATTTCGTGGGTGCGGATATTTTGAATACCACTCCTTGAACTCAGACGCCAACTCTGGTGACGAAGCAGTCTTAGTGTTTTTATTCTTAGTGTTTTTATTCTTAGTGTCTTTATTCTTAGTGTCTTTATTGTTTAGTAGTACCGGATTTTCCGTTATCGGTTTTTCCGTTATCGGATTTTCCGTTATCGGATTTTCCATTATCGGTTTTTCCGTTATCGGTTTTTCCGTTATCGGTTTTTCGTAAATATGATACTCATAACCTTTAAACTTTCCTGTTTCATCTTTGCCAAGTTTTCGTACTATATAGCCGTTTTCTATCAACTCTTTTAGTCCACTACTCAATGAATTTGCTTTGTCTGCTGCGTGTTGTACTATTTCTGCTTCGTAAAATTGCCAGTTATCCGGATAAGATAACAACAGGGCTAAAAGTCCTTTAGCTTTCAAACTGATTTTTTCATTCAGCAAAAAGGCTTTATCAACTATTACATAGTTATCCTCTTTGTGTATTCTGTAAATCGCCATTATTAATTTTCTCCTTTTCTTTCCTTTGTACACCGTACTTTTTTCGAGCGTACTCGAATAAACCCTACCTTTCCGCAGGGTTTATTTAAGTCAAATTGCACAATTATTGTTTTTTCTTCATCAGTGTACTTCCGGTGAAATACACTGATTCTACAACTATTTTGTTTGAATAGTGCTTAACACCATCTTTTTCGTAGTTGTTGTTTCTGATTGCACCTTCAAATGCGACCATATCGCCCTTTGAGAAGTTTTTTTCAAGAAAATCCGCATTGTGTCCCCACAATTCGCATTGAACGAAATCTGTATCATACTCATTTTTAGAATTTTTGAAACGTCTTTGCACTGCCAAAGACACTTGAACAACGGTACTGTCACCTATGTACTTCTTTTTTAAATCGTTACAAATACGACCTATCAGCATTACTTTGTTCATTTTTCTCTCCTCCTTTGCTTGTCCAACCGTAGGAGCATTATGCTCCTTTTTCTTCGTTTTCGGTTGCCTGTTCTTGAATTCGTTGATTTACCGAACGAAAAACGGAAGATAACATAGGAAATTCCGACACATTGATAACTTTTCCTGCCACACTTTCAACTTCTTTTCCGTTCGCTAATATGTGATGTATTTTCATTTTTATCACCCCGTTCCATATTTATGAATTATGTATTTTGTCCTATTCTGAAAGGTGCTTTTTTTGTCCTCTCATTATTTAAGTCCTTATTTTTCACCGTTTTTCTACCTTTTCATAAGCAAATGGCGGTAATTTTTTTAATTGTCATTAAAATCAATACTATAACCGCCTTTAATTGCACCAAAGCCCTGCAATTCGGCAACTATTGATAGCATTGATGCAATATCATCTAGGATTTCGCTGACGCGAAAATCCTGCATTTTGTCTTGAATTTTCAATGCGTCATACAGTTCATCTGAAATTTGCATTGTAAAACTCATACTTTTTTTGAATATAGTATCGTATTTGAATGTTACAGCTTTCATTTGCAATACGCCACCAAACTGCAACCAATGACGATACATGCCCAACCGATAGTTATCATTTTTATTTCCCCTTTCCGTCACAGGTTCAAGAGAGCCACCCATAGTCAAAACATTTTTGAAGGTGATATTTTGAAAAAAGATTTTTAAAATTTTATATATTTCTACATTCATATGGAGTGAGTGGCTCACCTCAACCTGTGATTAAATATTTTTCTGCTGGCATATGTAAGCCACCCTGAAAAAGAAGAAACACCGCTGACAAAACACTAAATCCACGGTAAAAAAACAAAAAACAGAGTGGCTGACATATGCCAGCAGATTATTTTTAAAATAAGTCGTCTATTGTACAATTCAATACATTCGCAAGTGTCGGCAACTTATCACTTCTTGGCGATGCTTCGCCTGTTTCCCACTTCGCGATGGTTGACCTATCGACATTGATTAACTTCGCAAGACTTTCTTGTGTCAAATTTGCTTTTTCTCGTAGTTCTTTTAGCATATACATCTTGCTCACCTCCTCTTTTTTTCTGAATTACATTCACGTTATAGCGAATATGATTCACTTTGTCAATAGTTTTTGTGAATTTTTTTCAGAATGTATTTACATTGTGAAAGTAATTCACTATAATGTGAATTATGGAGGGGATAATCGTGTTAAACAATAAATTAAAAGAATTAAGAAAAAGTAAAAAAATAACACAGGAAGAATTGGCTGAAATCATTGGGGTTGAACGGTCAAGCATCGGAAAGTACGAGTCACCTACAAAACCAATAACACCATCTCCTGATGTTCTTTTGCGAATAGCAAATTATTTTAGAGTTTCAACTGATTATTTGTTGGGCAACGAAGAAAATAAAAGCAATTTAGACGAACAGTTAAGCGGAATTGAATTTGCATTATATGGCGAAGTTAAAGAATTAACCGATGAACAAAAGCAAGATATATTAGATTATACACGTTTCAAAAAAGAACAATGGAAGAAGGAAGAATAATGCTAAATCAATTAAATCAATATGCAATAAACCATAATATAGATGTCGATTTTTTTCCTATGAGATCCACAAAAGCATTATCTATCCCCGGAGCTATTGCATTAAATCCATTAATGATCCATACAATGCCTGAATTGATAGACGCATATGCTCACGAATTAGGGCATCACGAAACCGGTTCGTTTTACAAAATCAATTCAAAATTTGAAACACGTCAACGAATGGAAGAACGTGCGATACGTTGGGCGGTGCAGGAACTCATTCCGGCTGACAAACTGTTATCGGCATTTAAAAAGGGGTATACGGAAGTGTGGCAGTTAGCTGAATATTTTAATGTACCCGAAAATTTTATAAAGGATACTATTAGAGTACATAGGGTGAAAGGTAATATTTAAGGAGTGATAACAATGCCATTTAATAATTACAGAGGAAGTGTTGAAAAATGAAAGAAAATAACTTTATTTATGAATTTTATGAATGGTTAAAACGTTTTCTTGAATTGAATCGCAGAGATGTTGCTGACTTACACTTAAAGAAAAATAAAAGCACAATTAATATTATGCTGAAAAATGATATACTTTTTCAGTTTAGAAAAGCACACGAAGTGTATTTAAAAAATAATAGCAAAACACTTTTAGATAAATTTAAAATCAGCTATTCAAAATCAACTACCAAAACTGATACTATACCGCTTAAAATTTTGATTTCTGATTTTGTTTTTATAAATGATAATGCTCAATTCTTATTAGAGTTATTTGATGATATATATTTAAAAAACAATCCCAACTCTTTTTCTTTTTGTAGCAAATGGAAACAATGTTGCGATAGCTTACACTGTGTTGAAACGGATGCGACACAAGCTTCGCTGTGCCGTAGCAGAAAAAATATATTAAATGGTTTAATATTTAACGGTAAAAACAGTGTTTTAGATGAAAACGGTAAAATTTCAGAAGAAAAAGTAAGAGAAAACGTATCCAAAACACCTACATTTCAAATTACAAAGTTAAATTTACCAACAACTTCCGAACAGATAACATTATTATAGGCGGAGAAAAACACAAATGAGATTTATTGTACTTGATATTGAAACAGCCAATTATAATCCTACAAGTATATGCCAAATAGGAATTGTAGTATTAGATGACTTTAAAATAACACAAAAAATTGAATATTTAATTAAGCCAACTCCAAATGTTTTTGTTGAGAAATTTTCAAATCTTCACGGGATTACTTCCGATATGGTTGAAGATGCTCCGACATTTGACGTGGTATGGGATAAAATCAAACATTTATTTAACCGTTTTAATCTTTGTTTTGCTCATAACGCTCCATTTGATTTCGGGCATATAAAATCTACATTGCAGTATTACGGTTATAACACAGACGAAATTCCATTTCCGGTGTTTTGTACCTTACAATATGCCAGACACAGTGATTTGCCTTTAGAGCATCACACTTTGGAATGTTTATGTGATTATTTTTCCATTGAAAACAAAAACGCTCATTCAGCCTTGAGTGATGCTGTTGCAACATCAGAGGTTTTGTTATCTCTGATAGATTTCAATAATGATGATATAGCTACATTGGTTGGAAAATCCTACAAATATTCTTTTAACGATTGCGTATCAACCAAAGATTCAAAGAAAACACATAGCACTAAGCATGTCAGTCAAAAAGATATAGTATCGACAAATACTGAATTTAACAAAAATCATCCATTATATAATAAAACAATAGTTATAACAGGACAACTAAATTGTATGACACGCTCTGAGGCATATTTACATATAAAAAATGTCGGTGGGCTTTGTGCCGATAATATTACGAAATCTACAAATTTTTTAGTAACTAATAGTACAGCTATGACCGGAAAAATGAAAAAAGCCTTAGATTATCAAGAAAAAGGGATTGATATTTCGATCATAACAGAAGATGAACTTTACACGCTTTTGGCATCAAAATAATTTATTAAAAACAAGTTTGAAAGGAATTATTCAATATGAAGGTCGGAATATATTCAAGAGTTTCTACCCAAGAACAAGCACGAGAGGGTTATTCGATCGGTGAGCAAGTAGAACGTCTAAAAAATTATTGTGCCGCTAAAGGTTGGATTTTATATAAAACATATACTGACGCAGGCTTTTCCGGTGCAAATACTGACCGCCCCGGAATGCAACAATTAATATCAGATGTTGCTGATGGTAAGATAGATATGGTATTGGTATACAAATTAGACCGTTTAAGCCGTTCACAAAAAGATACACTTTTTTTAATCGAAGATGTATTTATAAAAAATAATGTCAATTTTGCATCTATAACAGAAAATTTTGATACATCAACACCCTTCGGACGTGCTATGATTGGTATATTATCAGTATTTGCACAGTTGGAACGTGAACAATTCAGAGAACGTTCCATAATGGGAAAAGATGCAAGAGCAAAGGAAGGACTACATCACGGAGGCGGAGCACCAACAGGGTATGATTATATTGACGGTCAACTTATAATAAACAAAGAAGAAGCCGAATTGATAAAGGAAGCATATCGTCTATTTTTGGAAGATGATATGACTATGATGGGAATAGCGGCTAAATTATCAGTATTTTCAGAGAAATTCAAGTATGATCACCGAATCAGAAAGATGTTGACAAATCCTCTTTATGCCGGATGGACACATTGCCGTGACGAGCTGTACAAGGGGCAACACGAAGCAATTATATCTCAAGAAGTATTTGATAATGTACAGACCAAATTGAAAATAAGAGCCGAAAATAATCCCCATTATCGTAATGCATTTAACAGAACATCTTTGCTCGCAGGTATTCTATGGTGCAAAAAATGCGGTGCAAGATATTTTAAAAGAGTTCGCCGATACGAAAAGGGTAGCAAAGTATATTATTATAATAAATATCAATGTTATAGTCGTAGTTCATATAAAAATATGGTCCGAGATAAAAGTTGCAAAAATAAAATATGGACTATGGACGTATTGGATAAAGCAGTAATTGATGAAATAAAAGCATTAGTGGCAAATCCAGCCGAAGTTGATAATATTATTAAACTAAACCAATCAAACAATAACATCACAGAAAAAAAAGAATTCTATAAAAAAAGAATCAAAGAAATAGAAAAACAAATGAATAAGCTAACTGATTTGTATAGCATAGACGGAATTGATATTGACTTTGTGGCAAAGAAAATCACTGCACTAAATACCGACAAAAAACGTATAGAATCAGAAATGAATGCGATTAACGAACACAAAACATTAATTTCAGCCGAAGATGCAAAGAAAAGATTATCCGGTATATCCAACATCTTAGACAACGGAGAATTTACGGAAAAGGTTAAAGTTATAACATCATTAATCAACAGAATTGAAGTAGATGATGATGATATTTATATCTATTGGAACTTCGTCTGATTTTTATTTTGCCCATTTCGGCATATCATTCAACCTCGGTTAATACTGCTAAGGTAACTTTAAAGAAATACTTCAAATCAACCGAATAAAAACCTCTGTTAAACGGCACAGCCTCAATGTCCGTAAACACCCAAATCACTTCGGCTTTTGTGCATTTAACGTTTATTGCTCTGTCCACAATATCCTGACCGCATGAAGTCAAGTACACGCGTACATTTTCCAAGCAGTCTTTATCCCTGCAACTGTCATATATCTTATCAGTATGTACACACACTGCTTCACGGAAATTTGTATCACAAGGATATTTTCTTTCTCTTCCGCAGTCATTACAGCAATTTCTGTTACAATCAGCCATTTATTATCATTCCTTTCTATGTTTTTGGGGTTTTCCCTTGGTATAGAATATGAAACTCACCGAAAAGTGTTACTTTTACCGATTATTTTAAATTAAAGTCTGAAAATTGCAAACATTTATATTTGGATTATGATATAATATGAAAAGTTTAGAAGTATCACGAAAGGAATTAAAACATGAACAAAATCACAGTAACCACAAATAAAAAAGCGTCTATGTCCGATTTTTACGGTATATTTTTTGAAGACATAAACCATGCCGCCGACGGCGGACTTTACGGTGAAATGATACGCAACAGGGCGTTTGAATTTTCACCTATGGACAATCCGTCATATCAGGCGTTGACGGCTTGGAAACGTATTGAAGAGGGCGGTGCGTCGGTATCGTCATTTGTATCAAACAAATCACCGTTTTCAAAGCGAAATCCGAATTATCTTATTCTTGAAATTAACAAAGCAGGTACAAGAGCCGGTATAAAAAATCTCGGCTATAACAGCGGTATTGCGGTAAAGGAAAATGAAAGCTACAATTTTTCATGCTACGCAAAAAGTGACAAGCCTTGTGAAATAACAGTTTCAATAGACAACGCATACGGTGAAGTCATTACAGAAAAGTTGCTTAACATCACGTCAAACGAATGGACGGAATATTCATTTACATTAACATCACCTGTTGACGATTTTTCGGCAGTGCTTGCAGTCACATCAAAGCAAGAATGTAAATTCTGTCTTGATTTTGTATCATTATTCCCCGTTAAAACCTACAAAAACCGCAAAAACGGTATGAGAAACGACATAGCCGAAATGCTTGCGGACTTAAAGCCTAAATTTATGCGTTTTCCGGGCGGTTGTCTTATCCACGACGGCACACTTAATTCCGACGACAGAAACTCAATGTACCGTTGGAAAAATACAATCGGTGCTGTAACCGACAGACCGTCACGACGTAACAACTGGCGATACAATCAATCGTTGGGACTCGGATATTTTGAATACTTCCAATTCTGTGAGGACATCGGTGCAAAGCCTCTGCCTGTACTTCCTGCCGGATATAATCCGCATATGGAGCAAGCCGTTCCGCTTGACGAAATGCAGGAATGGATTGATGACGCACTTGACCTTATCGAATTTGCCAACGGCACTGCCGACACGAAGTGGGGCAAAATAAGATGTGATATGGGACACACCGAGCCGTTCAATCTTGAATATCTTGCAGTCGGCAACGAAGAAGTCGGTCAGGGCTTTTGGGACAGATATGACCTTTTCCACAAAGCCATAAAAGAGAAATATCCGCAAATAAAAATAATCAACTCTGCCGGACCGTTCCCACAAGGCGGTGAATTTGAACGCGGTTGGAACAACGCAAAAAAGAACGGCTCTGACCTTGTTGACGAGCATTACTACACATCACCCGAATGGATGCTTGCCAACTGCCACCGTTACGACAATATGCCGTCAGACGGTCCGAAAGTATTCTTAGGCGAATACGCGTCATGGGGCAACACATATTACAACGCACTTATCGAGGCGGCATATATGACAGGACTTGAAAACAACGCACATGCAATCGGTCTTGTATGCTATGCGCCACTGCTATGCAATGTCGACTACATAAACTGGCAGCCCGATATGATTTGGTTTGACAATCACAGAGTATACGGCAGTGCGAATTACTATGTACAAAAAATGTTTATGAACTGCACAGGCAACAATCTGCTTGACGTAAAGCACGACGGTTTTGACAAGCCAATCACTCTTGGCAGTGACAAAATCAGCGGTAATATTGAGATTGAAGCTGACAGATGCAGTGCGGAATTTTACGATATTAAAATCACCGACATCACAACAGGCAATGTAAAAACATATGACAATCTATCATTCAGCAACGGCGGTAAAGCCGTTATAGACAGCATAGACTCAAATCATTATAAAGTCGAATTTACCGCCAAACGCACAGCAGGCGACAAAGGTTTCCGCCTGTTCTTCGGCAAGTCGGACGATAAAAACTTAATTCAATGGTTTATCGGCGGTTGGCAAAATCAAGACACAGAAGTCAACGCACAAGTAAACGGACGCGGTTCGTGCCTTGACCACAACATTTTCTCCGTAATGACAGGACAGGAATACAAACTTTGCCTTGAAGTCAACGGCAGAAATATTACTACATATATAAATGGCAAAACCGCAAACACTGCAATCGACAAACAGCCTGTTATGGAGGAATTATACTACACCGCAAGCAGTGACGATAACAACATTTATATTAAAGCGGTCAATGTGCGTGACACCGAAATAACATCTGAAATATGCGTTGAAGGCGTAAACGGCATTAACGCAAACGTAACGGAGCTTTCCGGCAATTCGCTTGATGATATAAACGATTTCGATAATCCGAAAAAGGTATCGCCGAAAACATCGGCTTTAACCGCCGTATCAAATACATTTGAATACACATTCCCGCCGAAAAGTGTTACAATATTTACTATACAGAAATAAAACCATTAGACGACTGATAAAACAGTCGTCTTTTTTTGTAATCAAACCCCAAAAAGCAGAATAAATATAAACAAAAGGGGGTATCCGTATGGAAAGCTTTGAAACTGCTGCACCGATAATAGTTCTTATCTGTTCACTTACCGCACTGTTATTTTCATTTATCAAATTTTACTCCGTAAAGCGAAAAAGCGAAGGTACGGATATGATGAAAAGCATCAGCGTCAAAATACGCAAAGGTGCAATGGCATATCTTAAACGTCAATACAAAACGGTCGGAATATTTTTTGCGATTATGTTTTTCATTTTGACCGTACTTGCGGCGAAAAGATTTTTAAGTCCGTTTGTGCCGTTTGCATTTTTGACAGGCGGATTTTTTTCGGGATTGTCGGGATATGTGGGAATGAATATCGCCACATACGCCAACACACGCACCGCGAACGGTGTTCGTGACGGACTTAACAAGGGTTTAAAAATCGCGTTTGCGTCAGGCTCTGTTATGGGGCTTACCGTTGTCGGTTTAGGACTTTTCGATATAAGTGTGTGGTTTATTCTTTTGAATTTCGTGTTCAAACTCAACATAAATGACGTTATGACAGCTATGCTCACATTCGGTATGGGTGCAAGTTCAATGGCACTGTTTGCACGCGTGGGTGGCGGAATATTCACAAAAGCGGCTGATGTCGGAGCGGATTTAGTCGGCAAAGTCGAAGTCGGTATACCTGAGGACGATCCGCGTAACCCTGCCTGCATTGCCGATAATGTCGGCGACAATGTCGGTGACGTTGCAGGAATGGGCGCTGATTTGTATGAATCGTATGTCGGCTCGATTATTTCGTGCGGAGCGCTTGCGTCTGCGGCAGGACTTGGCTTTAACGGTGTACTTGTGCCGATGCTTATCGCCGCAATCGGCATAATTGCATCTATTATCGGCACATTTTTCGTTTCGACAAAGGAAGGTGCAACGCAAAAATCGCTTTTAGGCTCATTAAGACGCGGTACATACATTGCGTCAATCCTGTCGGCAGTCGGCTCGGCATTTCTTATTTTCACATTACTTCCCGACAATTCAAATGTATTTTGGGCGGTTATTTCGGGACTTATCGCAGGAGTGATGATAGGATATTTCACAGAGTATTACACGTCAGACTCTTACAAGCCTACAAAAAACCTTGCAAAATCTTCAAATACAGGCTCGGCGACAATCATAATAGACGGTATCGCACTGGGAATGTCGTCAACGGCGATACCTGTTATTATAATCGGAATTTCGGTAATTATAAGCTACTTTACCGCAGGAGGTATGGCAAGCTTTGAGGACGGACTTTACGGAGTTGGTCTGTCGGCAGTCGGTATGCTTTCAACACTCGGCATAACGCTTGCGACAGATGCATACGGACCTGTTGCCGACAACGCAGGAGGTATTGCTGAGATGTCGGGGCTTCCCGATATAGTGCGTGAAAGAACGGACGCACTCGATTCACTCGGCAACACGACCGCCGCAACAGGCAAAGGTTTTGCAATAGGCTCGGCGGCACTGACCGCGCTTGCACTGATAGTTTCATACACCGATAAAATAACCGAAATGGGAATTGAACTTAATCTTTCCGTCACTAATCCCGCAGTGCTTATAGGCTTATTTTCAGGGGCAATGCTGCCGTTTTTGTTCAGTGCAATGACTATGAGAGCTGTCGGACGTGCGGCACAAAAAATTGTTGTTGAAGTAAGACGACAGTTTAAGGAGATAAAAGGATTGATTGACGGAAAAGCAGAGGCTGATTATGAAACGTGCGTTGACATATGCACAAAATCTTCGCTGAAAGAGATGATTTTCCCCGCCGCACTCGGAATACTTGCACCGATAATTGTCGGATTGGTGCTTGGGTGCAACGGTGTTGTCGGTATGCTTGCAGGTGCTTTAATATCCGGTTTTGCACTTGCTGTAATGATGGCTAATTCGGGCGGTGCTTGGGATAATGCGAAAAAATATATCGAGGCAGGTAATTTCGGTGGTAAAGGCAGCGAAAATCATAAAGCCGCCGTTGTCGGCGATACGGTCGGTGATCCGTTTAAAGATACTTCCGGTCCGTCCGTTAATATATTGATTAAACTTCTGTCTATGGTTTCAATCGTTTTCGCCGCACTTATCGCCACATACGGTGGTATGGGGCTGTTTTAGGCATACAAAAAGGCAAGCCACATAAGTGACTTGCCTTAAATTTCTTATTAGCCTTGTGTATTGTAGCTGTAATTTGGAGCCTCTTTAGTGATATAAATATCATGAGGATGGCTTTCCTTTAGACCTGCACCTGTAATTCTTACGAACTTACCGTTTTCCTTTAACAACTGAATTGTCTTAGTTCCGCAGTAACCCATACCCGAACGCAGACCGCCGAGTATTTGGAATATAGTATCAGAAACAGGGCCTTTGTAAGGTACACGACCTTCAACACCCTCCGGAACAAGTTTCTTTGAACCTGTTTGGAAGTATCTGTCCTTACTTCCGCATTCCATAGCCGCAATAGAACCCATACCTCTGTAAACCTTGAAACGTCTGCCTTGGAATATTTCAAATTCGCCAGGGCTTTCGTCACAGCCTGCAAGCAAGCTACCAAGCATAATAACGTCCGCACCTGCCGCAACAGCCTTAACAACATCGCCCGAATACTTAACACCGCCGTCGGCGATAACAGGGATATTGTACTTCTTTGCAACTTGGCTTACGTCATATACAGCAGTAATCTGCGGTACACCGATACCTGCAACGACACGGGTTGTACAGATTGAACCCGGACCGATACCGACCTTAACACAGTCTGCGCCTGCGTTAATAAGTGCCTCTGCCGCTTCGCCTGTTGCGATATTTCCTGCGATCAAGTCCAAATCAGGGAATGCCTCCTTGATTTCCTTAACCTTATTTATGATATTCTTACTGTGACCGTGTGCACTGTCAAGTACAACAACATCAACACCTGCGTCATATACAGCCTTAACTCTTTCCAATGCGTCGTTTGTAACACCGATTGCCGCACCGACCAAAAGTCTGCCGTTCTTATCTCTTGCAGAATTCGGATAACGGATAGCTTTTTCAATATCCTTTATTGTAATAAGTCCTTTTAAGTGATTTTTCTCATCAACTATCGGCAACTTCTCAATCTTGTGCTTTGAAAGAATTTTCTGTGCCTCTGAAAGAGTTGTTCCGACAGGAGCAGTTATAAGATTTTCGCTTGTCATAGCGTCTTTAATTTTCTTTGCAAAATCTGTTTCAAATCTCAAGTCACGGTTTGTAATTATACCGATAAGCACGTTATTGTCATCACAAATCGGAACACCTGAAATTTTATATTTACCCATAAGCTCATCTGCGTCTTTTAGCGTATGGTTTTCAGAAAGACTGAACGGATTGGCTATAACGCCGTTCTCACTTCTCTTTACTTTATCAACTTCCGCAGCCTGCTGTTCAATCGTCATATTCTTATGAATTATTCCGATTCCGCCCTCTCGTGCGATTGCAATAGCCATTGACGACTCTGTAACAGTATCCATTGCCGAACTCATCAGCGGTATGTTAAGCGTTATGTTTTTAGTTAGTTTTGTTGTTAAGTCAACTTCGTTAGGTGTAAAATCAGATGCTTGCGGTACAAGTAATACATCATCAAATGTAAGACCTTCCTTAGAAAATTTTTCTTCCATTCTTATAACTCCTCTCATTAGTATTAATTTTATTAATTATAACAAATTTTGCGTTTTTTTTCAAGACCTTTTTTACGTCATTTTAAAGTTTATTATAATTGATTAATATAGTCTGTAAGGCATATTCGCATTGTGGCAATATCACTAATTTTGAAAACTTCGCCCTTTAATCTTGATGAACCCGCAAGTCCCTTGATATACCACGCAATATGCTTTCTCGCCTCTTTTATTCCGCGGCTTTCGCCCTTTTCTTCAACAAGCATTTCAATATGTTCCAACGCTTGCGCAAGTCTGTCCTGAGGAGTCGGTTCAAAGTTCACGTTGCCGTTTTTCAGATATTCGTTTACCTGTCTGAATATAAACGGATTTCCCTCACAGCCTCTTCCTATCATAACCGCGTCACAGCCTGTCATATCAATCATTCTTTTCGCATCCTCGGCACATTTTATATCGCCGTTGCCGATTACCGGAATTGAAACCGATTCTTTTACTTTCTTTATTATATCCCAATCCGCCGTTCCGCTGTAAAACTCTGCTCGCGTCCTGCCGTGTATCGCAATCGCCGCCGCTCCGCCTTGTTCTATAATCTTTGCAACTTCAACTGCATTTATACTGTCATCGTCCCAACCTTTACGAATTTTTACCGTCACAGGCACAGGCGACGCGGAAGAAACTTTATGCACTATCTCGCCTATTTTTTCGGGTGTCTTAAGCAATGCGCTGCCGTCACCGTTGTTTACGATTTTCGGTGTGGGACAGCCCATATTTATATCTATTATATCAGGTTTTACCGCCATAACTTTCGGTATCACTTCCGCCATTATATCAGCGTCAGAGCCGAATATTTGTATCGCACAAGGACGTTCTTCGTCATCTATCCGCATTAAATCGGCGGTTTTTTTATCGTTGTAGTACAGTCCTTTCGCACTCACCATTTCCGAATACACAAGTCCTGCACCGTATCTTCGGCATATTTTTCTGAAAGGTAAATCAGTTACTCCCGCCATCGGTGCAAGAAATACGTTGTTTTCTGTTTCAAAATTTCCTATTTTCATTGTTTCGCCTTTTATTTTTCCCTTTGTTTTTGATTATATCCAAAACAGACAAGCCTGTGTTGTGTTTTTGGCTTGCCTGCTGTTGTGTTGCCACCACTCCGTCACTTCGTGACACCTCTCCTCAAGGAGAGGCTTTTCGCATGGCTCCCATTGAGGGGAGCTGTCAACGCAGCTGACTGTGGGGTGGCTTTACCTTGCCTTTCGATTTGCCACCACTCCGTCACTTCGTGACACCTCTCCTCAAGGAGAGGCTTTCGTATGGCTCCCATTGAGGGGAGCTGGCGGCTTAGCCGTCTGTGGGGTGGCTCTTTTCTCAATTCTCTCTTATCTATTATTTGCTTTTCATTGGGCGACCGATGATCGCCCCTACAAACATAAAGTTTTGCGTACGGAACGGCACCCTCGACGTCCCTTTTTCGTACCATACCCCTACGAACGTTAAATTATCTTCTTTTTGAGTATTCCAATATTTTATGATTATTTGAGAAGAACTGCAAATTTGCGTCAAAATACAAATGTGAAACTTCGCCCTTATTCATTTCGCCGTTTTCGATTTTATTTGCACAATCCCATGTTGTATCGACAATCATCCATCTGCCGTCAACGTATACTTCATTCCATGCATGATTTTGTTCGTCGGTTGCAATACTTGTATCTGTCCACGCGGTATCATTACCGACACCAAGTGCGTATCCCGACACGACATTACACGGTATATCAATACTTCTGCACAGCGACGCCATAAGCGTTGCAAAACCAAGACACACTGCCTTACGGCTCTTTACTATATCCGTTGCGTAATACGGCGGTGCCTCGTCACTTGCCAGGCTGTCAACGTCATAATACATATAAGAACATATCCAATCGTGCAACGCAAGCACTTTTTCATAGTCTGTCGTTTTATCCGCCGTAAGCTGTTCGGCGATAGAGATTATACTGTCACTGTTTGATTGTATAGACGCGGTGTATTTAAGTGCCTCCTTAATTGACTTATCCTTTTCATACATCGCCTTATTATGTTCAAACACAGGTGACTGTTTGATAACCCAACCGCCGTTGCCGTCACGCACAAGTTTTACATAATTATACACCCAGCTTTCAAACTGTCCGTAAGGCTTATCACCGGTATACACGTCAACACCGACAGATGAGCCGTTCGTTTTCGGAATTGATATTGTTTTATTGAAACTATTTTCGGAATTTGCCGTAATCGAAACCTGTTCAAGCGTTTCACCGTTTTCATCGATAAATGCCGCAATCAAATTTGATTTACTTCTTGAACCGACAATTCCGAATATCTGTATTCTGTCATAATCCGCAATCATAGAAATATTTTCGTTCGGATAAAACGAAAGCATAGGACTGTTCTGTATATACGCATTGACCGCCACATCTGACGGATCAATAGGTAAATCCTCCTGTTTTATCATTGCCATAAGCTCGGACGGTGTAGGAATATAATCCGTCACCCTCGAAAGCCGTTCGGACAATGCCGAAACCGAATCCGTAACCTCTGGACAATTTTCTTTAAGATACGGAACATAACTTCCGAAATTCAAGAAAAAGTCTGTCTGCGAATTAATCACGGCTATTCCTATTGCTAATATCAAAAGTATGGCAAAAAATTTCTTTATCGTTTTCATATCATACCACCATACCAAAATCAAATTTTATATAAAAAATGCTGCGACCTAAGTATATTCTTAAGCCGCAGCATCTTCCTTATTGGAGGCGCCACCCAGATTTGAACTGGGGAATAAAGGTTTTGCAGACCTCTGCCTTACCACTTGGCTATGGCGCCGGATACAAATAACAAAAGACGCATATTTTTGCGTCTTTTGTCTTGTAGTAAATGGAGCGGAAGACGAGATTCGAACTCGCGACGTTCACCTTGGCAAGGTGACGCTCTACCACTGAGCCACTCCCGCATTTCTTGACTACTTTGTTATTATAGCATGGGAAATACGGTTTGTCAACTGTTTTTTGAAATTTTTTTTGATAATTTTTTTGAAACTGTCTTAAACAGCATATAAATCAGCACGGTTAAGCCGAAATCGAACGATATGTTAAACAGAAAAAGCTGTTTTGAAATATCAGCCGCACCGTTGCCGATATACGGCATAGGGAACTGAATAAGTCCCATAAGTATCACGAAAATAAACGGAACGGCATATTTATTTTTCTTTTTCAACATCACAATAGCAATCAGTAAAAATATCGCATAACTCGGTATTATAAAGAATAACGTTTTCGGCAAATGCTCACGGATATTTTCCCATAAATCAAAACGATATGAGGATGTATTCGGTGCGTAGCCGTATTTTTTCTCAAATGTACCGAGGTTTATTTTGTTTGTAAAAGCATTTTGTGCGGTTGTTTCCATAACAGATACAAGACGCAGGGGGTGAGTGATGTAGAATTTTATAAGTTTTCCGTTACTCATTTTTGAATGAAACTTTTCATTCATAATATCACTTCGAGGCGGATATTTGTATTCCGATTTATCAAGGTATGCGTGCTTACCGCTGTCGGCCGCCATATCTTCGTCAAGTCCCATATCGATTAAATCCTGTTTCGGATTGGGACTGTCTTTTAAAATACCGTAAAACACACTGTTATACTGCGTATCCAAATTAAGCTGACCGCCGTTTATAACGTATCCGCCGACTCCGTGCCAAAGCAAAACGATTGAGCAAACAATACACAGCTTTCGCTTGTCACTTTTAAAACCGACATACAATACAGCGACGATAAGGAATGGTGTAAATACGGCACACTGCAATTTTGAACCGAGTAACAGGCAAGACGAAACAGTGAAAAATATTATTACGATATTTTTAGCATCATGTACATTTTCAAACATATACAATCCGAAAAGCACAACAGTTGCAAACGATACAAGCATAACGCTTTGACCGTACAGACTGTTTAAAATCGTCAAATTAACTCCGTTAAAAAATACAACGATAAAAAACAACAGAAAAATACAATGCAAAAACTTATTTTCAATTTTAAATTTGCGTTGTATAAAAAAGCATACCGTTGCATACCACAAAAACATAATAACCGCCAAAATCCGCATATCAAACGCACCGAACGGCAGACATATAAGCCGTGCTGCTGCGATAGGGAATATAAACGTCGTAGTCGGCACTAAAAATAAAAGTCTTGGCACATATAACAACAAGTCGACCGACGTAAATTTCATATTAAAAAATCTTACGGCATAATCGTAAAAAGAGTAGTCGGACGGGAAATCAAGTCCGCACGGACGCATAACTCTTTCAAAATCGCCTTGGTCGGCAACCGAATGGACAGGCGGTATAAATACCGCGTATACAAACACAGCAATGACCGATATTATAAATATTATATCGTATGCGGAAAAAATCTTTTTCTTCAAGTAAAATCACTCCAAAATCAGTAATGTAAATTTATTATACAAAATAACGGAAGCATTTGCAATAAAAATTGTACGCGCAATCACAAAATCTTGTGCAATTAATGTTGATAAATCTTTTATTTTGTGATAGAATGAATATATATTGAGTTTAGTTTTAATATAAAGGAGTTAAATCATGGAAAACGTAAGAAGAATTTATGTTGAAAAGAAAAACGGATTTGACGTTGAGGCAAAGGGTGTACTTGCCGATCTTAAAGAAAACCTTTCTTTAAAAGGTCTTAAAGACGTCAGAATTATTAACAGATATGATGTTTCGGGCGTAAGCGATGAGGAATATCAAAAGGCGAGAAATCTTATTTTCTCAGAACCTCCTGTTGATAATGCTTATGATGAAGAAATTGAAATCAGTGAGGGCAAAGTGTTTGCGGTTGAATTTTTGCCGGGACAGTTTGACCAGAGAGCCGCGTCGGCTGAAGAATGTATTTCAATTCTTACGGAAAAGGAACGTCCGACTGTAAGAAGTGCAAAGGTATATGTTCTTATCGGCGATATTTCAGATGAAGAAACAGAGGCTGTTAAAAATTACGTTATAAACCCTGTTGAGGCAAGAGAGGCGAGTCTTGAAAAGCCGACTTCGCTTGTTATGGAAACAGTTGTTCCCGATGACGTTGCGACAGTTGACGGCTTTACCGAAATGGACGAGAGCAAAATGGAAGAGTTTCTTTCAAAGATGGGCTTTGCAATGGATATGGACGACCTTGCATTCTGTCAGAAGTATTTTAAGGATACGGAAAAGCGTAATCCTACAATTACAGAACTTCGTATGATTGATACATATTGGTCTGACCACTGCCGTCATACTACGTTTTCCACTAAGATAAATGATGTTAAGATAAATAACGGCAAATATGCCGATGTCATTAAGGCTGCATATGATGAATATAAGGCTGCAAAAGCTGATTTGTATGCACCTGACAGAGATACTTGCCTTATGAATATGGCAACAATCATAGTTAAGCAGCTTAAAAAGCAAGGTCTTTTAAAAGAAATTGATGAATCGGAAGAAATCAATGCTTGTTCAATCGTTGTTGATGTTGACGTAAACGGCAAGGACGAGCCATGGCTAATTATGTTTAAAAACGAAACTCATAACCACCCGACAGAAATCGAGCCTTTCGGCGGTGCGGCAACTTGTCTTGGCGGTGCTATTCGTGACCCGCTTTCAGGAAGAAGTTATGTATATCAAGCTATGCGTGTAACCGGTAGCGGTGATCCGAGAGTATCACTAAAGGATACACATGCCGGAAAGCTTATGCAGAGAAAGATTACAACAGGTGCGTCGGCAGGTTACAGCTCATACGGTAACCAAATCGGTCTTGCAACAGGACAGGTTCAGGAAATATATGATGAAGGCTACGTTGCAAAGAGAATGGAAATCGGTGCGGTTATAGGTGCGGCACCAAAGAAGAATGTTATTCGAGAAGTACCGTCAAAGGGCGATGTTATTATTCTTCTCGGCGGAAGAACAGGTCGTGACGGTATCGGCGGTGCAACAGGTTCCTCCAAGGTCCACACAGAGGCTTCCATCGAGGTTTGCGGCGCTGAGGTGCAGAAAGGTAACGCACCTACCGAGCGTAAGATCCAGAGAATGTTCCGCAGAGAGGAAGTCAGCCATATCATCAAGAAATGTAACGACTTCGGCGCAGGCGGTGTTTCCGTTGCCATTGGCGAGCTGGCACCGGGACTTCAGATCGACCTTGACAAGGTTCCGAAAAAATACGCAGGTCTTGACGGCACTGAGATCGCCATCTCTGAGTCTCAGGAGCGTATGGCTGTTGTAGTTGACCCGAAAGATGTGGATACTTTCCTGAAATTTGCAAATGAAGAGAATCTTGAGGCAGTTCCGGTTGCAGTTGTAACTGAGGAGCCACGCCTTGTCCTTAACTGGAGAGGAAAAGAGATCGTAAATATCTCCCGTGCATTCCTGGATACCAACGGTGCACATCAGGAGACCTCCGTTGAGGTTGAGATCCCGTCAAAGGACGGAAATCTTTTCGAGGAACGTCCGGATGTAACAGACGTAAAGAAAAAATGGCTGGATGTTCTTGCTGACCTGAATGTATGCTCACAGAAGGGCCTTGTGGAGATGTTTGATGGCTCCATCGGCGCAGGCAGTGTATTTATGCCTCACGGCGGCAAATATCAGCTGACAGAGACACAGTCCATGGTTGCAAAGGTTCCGGTACAGAACGGAAAAACAGAGACTGTTACCATGATGAGCTACGGCTTTGATCCATACCTTTCCTCATGGAGTCCGTATCATGGAGCTGCCTACGCAGTAACTGAGTCTGTTGCCAAGATCGTTGCAACCGGTGGTGACTATAAGAAGATCCGTTTCACCTTCCAGGAATACTTCCGTCGTATGACAGAAGATCCTAAGAGATGGAGCCAGCCGTTCTCCGCACTGCTTGGCGCTTATGCGGCACAGATCGGATTCGGCCTTCCTTCCATCGGCGGTAAGGACAGTATGTCCGGAACCTTCAATGATATTGATGTTCCTCCGACACTGGTGTCCTTCGCAGTGGATGTTGCAAAGGTAAAAGATGTGATCACACCGGAATTCAAAAAAGCAGGAAGCAAGCTGGTATGGCTTCGTGCACCGAAGGATTCCTATGATCTTCCGGATTACCCGGCTCTTATGGAGCAGTATGATAAATTACACCAGGATATCCAGTCAGGCCGTGTGATCTCCGCATATGCACTTGACCGTCATGGAATCGCTGCCGCAGTCAGCAAGATGGCCTTTGGTAACGGCATGGGCGTAAAGATCGAGCATAACCTTGATCCGAGAGATTTCTTTGCTCCGGCATTCGGTGATATCATCTGTGAGGTTCCGGATGGAAAAGTCGGTGAGCTTGCAGTTACCTATACTGTGATCGGTGAGGTTACGGATAATGCGAAGTTCACCTATGGTGATACAGAGATCACTCTGAAAGAGGCGCTTTCCACATGGGAAGGAACTCTGGAGAATGTATTTAAAACAGCAGCAGGAACCGAGGATGTCAAGGCAGATGACGGTTCCCTTTACAAAGCAGACAGCATCTATGTATGCAAACATAAAGTTGCAAAACCACGTGTATTTATTCCGGTATTCCCTGGAACAAACTGCGAGTATGACAGCACCCGTGCATTTGAGAGAGCAGGTGCCGAGGTAGACGTAAAGGTATTCAAGAACCTTACAGCAGAAGATATCCATGATTCTGTAGAACTCTTTGAGAAATCCATCGCTCAGGCACAGATGATCATGTTCCCGGGCGGCTTCTCAGCTGGAGATGAGCCGGACGGATCTGCGAAATTCTTTGCTACCGCATTCCAGAACGAGAAGATCAAGGAGGCAGTTATGAAGCTCCTCAATGAGCGTGACGGTCTTGCTCTTGGTATCTGCAACGGATTCCAGGCACTGATCAAACTGGGACTGGTTCCTTATGGTAAGATTGTAGGACAGACAGCGGATTCTCCAACATTGACATATAACACGATTGGACGTCATATTTCAAAGATGGTCTACACAAAAGTTGTGACAAACAAATCACCTTGGCTTGCAGGTGCAGAGCTCGGAGGGGTTTACACAAATCCGGCTTCCCACGGAGAAGGTCGTTTTGTAGCGAGTGAAGAGTGGCTGGATCAGTTATTCGCGAACGGTCAGGTAGCAACACAGTACTGCGATCCGTCAGGAAATATCAGTATGAACGAAGAGTGGAATGTCAATGGCTCCTACCGTGCGATCGAAGGTATCACAAGTCCGGATGGAAGAGTACTTGGAAAGATGGCACATTCCGAACGCCGCGGTGATTCTGTAGCAATCAATATCTACGGAGAGCAGGATCTGAAGATCTTTGAATCCGGTGTGAAATATTTTAAATAAAAGAATGGTTTGATTTGAAAAACAGACTTGTATTTTTTGTAACAGTCTGATACAATCTAATTTGTAATTGATAGCAAAGGCTGTTACTGGTAATGCAGGCAAGACCGAGAACAATGAGGAGCATGAGATTATTGCACCTCTTGTCTTGGTCTTTTTTTATGAAGAAAGTATCAATTATTCCAGGTTCGTAATCCATATGCAATTTTTTTTGCAACGGCTTTTGGAAGATTTGCTCCAGAAAGAAATTACAGAAGAGGAAAGGGTTTATTTGATTGTACATATTTCCAGAACTACACAAAAGCAATAAAAATAAAAAAATGTGGTGGATTCCAAAAACAACTTGAACTAAAAAAGTTCAAGTTGTTTTTTTTGTGCATAATGCACAAAGAGGAAGGAGAGGAAAATGACAAACCGAGAGTTGTTCAGAGTAAGCAAAAAGAGATTATGTGAATTAACCAGTCAGTATTACGAGCCGGTAACATTGAAAGAGGTAGCATATGAAAAAGTTTCCAAGCACTTTGGATATTTTCTATTTTTTATGAATCAAAATCAGCATGAGGTAAAAGTGTATTTTGACAGGTATAGAGATACAAATATCCTTCGGATTGAGTGTAGGCAAGAAGCTTTTGAGAAAATGTATCATCCATCTGATCAAGAACTTATAACCTTCGGATTGATTAGAAAAGAAAAGTATGAGCAACTCTGCAGATGTGCATAAGGGGGGGGGAAAGCATGTATGATCGGGCGAAAGAACAACAAAAAGAAATTGCAACAATAAAGGAGAGAACCATACACCTGAATCTTTCAGATGCAGATTGCAAGAGAATCTCAACGTATGCAGCCAAAGCAAATATCACAGTATCACAATTACTGGAAAGTTTTATCGGAGATCTGGTAAATGGGACGTATACCAATGGAAGTGATGAAAGAGATTATGCCCAAGAATGGTTTGAACGCTGTGGTTATGGCATGAATTCTGAGAAAACATTTTTAAGGTATATATTGGAAGAAGGGGCTGATATGGAGTTTTTGCTGAATGGTTTAGAAGGTATAAAGAAAAGTAAAGAACTGATACAAATGCTAACAGAGGAGTTACAAAAAGAAATTGACCGTCAGCGAGAAAATCCTGAATATCAATACGAATGGGCAGAAGAGGATAAAGAATGTATTCGAACGGAGCAGGAAGAGTTGGATGCAGCGATTCTGTCTGTGAAAGAGTGGTGGGAAGAGTATCAGGCATGGAAAAAGCAAAAAAACTGGTGGGATGTTGGAGAAGATACTGCGGAACGAACATTTGATGAAGAACTGACAATCATCCAGGAATGGTGGAATACATACCGAAGTCTTTTAGGAACTGAAACAGAATAAGTAAGATGTTCCGAAATTCGGAACATAAGATATGAGGAGAAAATACATGATAAAAATTTTATACGAAGACAGAAAAATTATTGAAGAAATGTACAATAGTCAGATGCCGATTAACAGGATTGCGGACAGGATAAATGTTGCCAGATCTACACTTTATCGAGAATTGCGAAGAGGAGGGGTGACAGAGCCATCCGATTTGTATTCTGCTGATTTGGCACAGAAGAATACGAAACAGAGGAAATGGTTTTGAACAGTAAACGGTAGAAGTGAGAGAAAGTCGGAGTGTCAGGCAAATGAAGATAAGCGAGGAACGGATTAAATGGGTATTACGTGATTATGAGGGTGTTCTGAAATACTGTGATGCCAGGTATGCGAATTATCGTAGAAGTTATATCTGTGAGAAACAGGAACTGCAAAATTTTGTACTGCCAAAGATAGACTTTGAACCACGGAGCAGTAGTGGAGGGGACAAGCGAGATTTATCGGATTTATATGAAAGTTGGACGGAACGCCAGAAGAAGTTTCAAAAGGAACTGATCAATCTGATGTTTGAAGTCGAAAAAGAGCGAGAGGAAATACATCGTATCTGGCTGTGTTTTCAGATGCTGCCTAAAAAAGAATATGAAATTTTGCAAAAGCTGTATGTAGACCACCGTCCTTACAAAGAAGTAGAACTGGACAGTGGGATCAGTCATCGAGCCTTTGAAAGGATCAGAAAACATGCAGTCGAATTGATCCAGAAAGCCTATGAAAGCAAATGGAAAAAAGAAAAGTTGTTGGTTTATGCAAAAAATGAAAAAGAGCACAGACAGCAGAAGATAGAAGAGGAACCCTATCAGCAGATGGACTTATCCAGTTTTATAGATACGGGGAAGAATCATGTTCCGGATTTCGGAACAAATAAAGGATAAAAGAAAGGATGTTCCGAAATTCGGAACAAAAGGTGAAGAGCATGAAACGATTTGTGATCGGAAATTTAAAGGGCGGCGTTGGGAAAACAACAACAGCGGTGAATCTGGCATACAGTATGGCAAAGTTAGGCAAAAAGGTTTTAGTTTTGGATGCAGATCCTCAAACCAATCTGACCCCGTTTTTTATCAAAGTAAACGCAAACGGACACACGATCAAAACAGTGCTGCAACATCCAAACCTGGTGCGCAGTGCCATTTACCGGACACGATATGCAAACATCGACATCATTAAAGGGAGTACAGATTTAGTAGAAAATGATGCATATGATACCAATGCTCTTTTGAAGGCACTGATGCAGATTCAGGATCGATATGACGTTTGCATTATGGATACCAGACCGGCCATGGAATTGATTACGACAAGCGCACTTTATGCGGCAGATGTCCTGATCACGCCGGTTTGTCTGGATAAATTTTGTCGGGACAACCTCCTTCTGGTAGAAGATAAATACCATCATTTACAAGAACAGGGGGTGGGCGTAGAATGGAAGATCTTTGCAAATAAAGTGGAAAATAAGCGGGCACAGAAGCATACCTACATCGACATGGTGGAACGGCATTGCTGGCCGTTTATGGAAACCTGTATCAGTAAGGGGGCTGTTGTGGAAAATGCACTGGAATACTATAAGCCAGTTATGAAGCACCGTTCCAAAAGTCAGGTGGCACTTGATTTTATGGATCTGGCCATGGAGTTACAGGAGGTGTAAGGGATGGCAAAGATCAGTAATATTTTCAAAGAAGAAACAAAAAAAGCAGACTTACATCCCAAGAGAGTTACCCATTGGATTCATTATACCAAGCTGAAAGATAACCCTGCCCAGTACCGTTATGGAAAAACGATGCAGGAGCGGGAAGAACTAAAAGGGGAAGTCCGCAGGAAAGAGGAAGCCCTGGCGGATCTGATTGAAGCGGATGGGGAAGTGATACAGGATCTTCTGGTTAGAAAAATTGACACCGATGAATATGAAATCATTGCCGGACATCATCGAAGAAACGCCTGTAAGATTCTAGTGGAAGAACGGAATCAGGAAAGTTATGCCATGCTTCCCTGTATCATTCGGAACCTTTCAGATGTACGGTCTGAATTTACCTGCTATTCCTCCAATGGATATGCAGCAAAAACGGATTATGAAATTATGTGTGAACTGGAAGGAATGAGTCATCTGTTGAGGACTTATCCGGAAGAATTTCCGAATCTTCCAGCGGGAAGGCTTGCAGATAAGTTGGCAGCGCAGCTGCAGATGTCCAAAAGCACAATTGGAGAATATCGGACGATCGCAAATAATCTGGGAGAAAAGGGGATGCAGGCCTTTCAGGCAGGGAAATTGAAAAAGAGTGCAGCTGTGGAACTGGCAACCTTACCGGAAGAAGAACAGGAAGAACTCTTAAAACAAGGGATTGTAAATCACAAAGAAATTAAAGTCTACAAAAAAAGTAAGGACATTCCGAAATTCGGAACAATGGAACTTCCACTCCTGCAGTTTGAAACCGAACAGGAATGGAAAGATTTCTTACTGCAATATCCAAGCTGGACAGTTGTAAACAAAAATAAAATGACAGAAGAAACTCTTTATGAATACAGACTGGTCAATGGAACAAGGATTTTGGTACGGGAGTTTCCTTATACATCCGGAGAGGAAACCATTTCCTGTCAGGAGTGGTATCTGTGGAGATCAGAAATCCGGCATTTCCGGAATGCACGAGTAAGGCTGGAAGATGTTATAGATTATATGCAAAATGAAAATGAGTGAAGTAATGCTGTTCCGAAATTCGGAACAACAAAATAAGAAGAAATGGAAAGGGAGAATATATGAAGCTTGGTGCAACCATGGTATTTGCGTTAGTTATAGCGTTTTTTGCGGCTCATTCATTTACATCATTGTTTGAGCAAGAATATAAACTCACTTTTAGGCGATCAGTGATTCTATTTTGTGGATTATTTGTATTACTCTTTCTGTTAATTAGTTTGGCACTTTTGTTTTTAACGGAATAGTATTGTTAATATTTTAGATGCAATTACCACAACAGCAATAAAAAGCCAGGTTTAAAAGAACTAGAAATTTTATGATTTGTTAGAGAAAAGATGAAGTAGGCACAAGTAATACTGTTCCGAATTTCGGAACAGCAACAGAATAAGGAGAAAAAAATGAGAGATCCATTGTACCTTTATGGAGATGAACCGTATGAGGAGAATGAAAATGTAATACTGATTCCAAAGGAACTGGTATTTACAGAAGCATTTGCAAAGCTACCCGGAGACGCACAGATCTTATATTTTGTAATGTTGGAATATCTGAATGATGCAGAAGAGAAAGGGTGGATTGATGAAGAAGGAAAGCTCTATATTGAGTTTCCAATCCAGGAGATTATGAATCTACTCCATTGCAGCGAAAGAAAAGCAATCCGGTTATTGGAAGAATTGGATGAACAAAAGGGGCTGGGGTTAATCAAGAAAAAAACACAGGGTGGCAAGAAACCAAACAGGCTGTATTTAAAGCCACTTGCAAAGGTGTTAAAAGAACTGAAAGAAAAGTAATGTTCCGAAATTCGGAACGGAACAGGAGCAGATATGGGGAAACTATCAAAGCACACGAGAAAAAGACTTTTCAAATTATTGGTAGCAATAGGGATGTTCGGTCTGATGGCAGTATGGGATCGTGTAATCCCACAAGATACAGCATGGAAACTGGCGGTCAGTATGCTGTTAGGTGGTGCGGGTCTTTTTATAAGTATCCGGCTTTTGAGCAAGCCTGACGTACAAGAGAAACAACAGGGAAGAGAGGAATAAGGCATGAAACGACGACTGTATTATTATGGGGAAGATGTTCTGAGTAAATCTTTTTTGATTTTGCCAAAGGAACTGGTATTTACCAAAAGTTTGGCAAATATGTCTGCAAAATCTAAGATTTTATATTGTGTGCTCAGGGAGCGTTTGATGTTGTCTGCAAGAAATAACTGGACAGACGAAAATGGAAGAATCTATATCATCTATTCCATCGAAAAAATAGCAGAAGATCTGTTTTACAGCAGGGCAACAATCATGCGTATGATGGACGAACTAGAGCACCTTGGACTGATAGAAAGACGGAAGCAAGGACTTGGAAAACCCAATTTAGTGTATCTTTGCAATTCTGAGACTATCGCAGAATTATTGTCCGGAGCAGACATTGAGATTGAGGAATGGGAACAGGGAGAAACAGAACATCGATTGACCTGTCAGATTTGCAACCCAGAACATACAGCTATCGAAGAAGTGACAGAAACAGTGGAAACACAGGAAGAACCAGTTATTTTGGATGTGACCTGTCAGATTTGCAACCCGGAGGAAAGTAGAATAGAACAGCAAGAACAGATAGAATCCGAAGATCGTGCAACCGATCAGCAGTATCAAAACTGGCAGTCCCAAAACCAAAATGACCCGATGACCTGCCAGATTTGCAACTTCCAGAAGTATCAGGATTGCAACTCTAATAATACTGAGTATAAAAAGAATAATAGATATAAACATCTATCTATCATGTATACAGTAAATCATTCAAGAGTACAGGATCGATGGATGGATCGAGACTGTGTAGAAGCATTTTTCCGGAAGAAGTGGGAATATGATGTTTTGCTGCAAGACGGAGCAGATGCAGACTTGTTGGCAGTACTGCTTGCTGTAGCAGTGGACACGTGCAGCCGAAGGAGTACCACAATTCATCGATTTGGGAGACGGGAATATACAACAGCAGAACTGCGGGCACAATTTTCCAAACTGACCATGTCACATATCCAATATGTGTTATATTCCCTGGGGCAGACTACCACCCGGATCCACAATATCCGTGCTTACCTTCTGACCAGTCTGTATAATGCGCCAGATACCATGACCTTTTATTACAGCCGGAAAGTCTACGAAGATTTGGGGTATCAGTCGGTTTCAAATTTTGGAAACGATGATAAATCGGATCCGTTCCGAATTTCGGAACATGCCATTTTTGCCAGGAGTACAATCAGGGAACAGTATGCGTGGAGGTGAAAAGGATGAAATGTCCATTTTGTGGATCCGACAGAGGGTATTACCAGATCGAAAGAGTACATAGAGCTTTGCTGTTTAATTTTGACGGTAAACCGATCGGGGGAACAGAAGATGTTACAGATTATGCAGGACGCAGGAAACAGTGTATCGATTGTGACAAGATACTCCCGAGGAAACTGTTTGAGGAAATGATGGAATAGTAAATCATTGTTCCGAATTTCGGAACAGGAAGGAGAATTATGGGAAAAATAGAACCAGAAAAAGAAATAAAAAAAGTGGTTATTTGCTATGAGGAAGGAGAAGAGGAAAACCGTGAAAGAGAAAGAAATTAGGTGTACGCTGGAAGAGTTGAAAGAACTGACAGAAAATCTGGAAGAAGGGCAAATCCTGGAGGTGACATTTGATGGGGAATAAAGAATTGGACGTCGTGCAGGTGAAACTGGTCATGGATAAAACCTTGTACAGTGAAGAACAATTATCCTCTCCGGATCAGGTTGTACAGTTTATGAGAAAAGAGTTGTCAGAGTATGACAGGGAAGTGTTCTGCATTTTGAATTGTACAACGAAAAGTCAGGTGATCAACATGAATATCGTAAGTATGGGAACGATCAATGAATCCCTGGTCACAGGACGGGAAGTGTTTAAAAGTGCAATCCTTTCCAATGCGAGCTATGTCATTCTGTTACATAATCATCCGTCTGGTGATCCGCAGCCGAGTCATCATGATTTTCTGATCACAGCAAAATTGTGCGCTGGTGGAAATATTTTAGGAATTGACGTGTTAGATCATATCATTGTAGGTGGACGTACAGGAACGTATCATTCTATGGCAAAGGAGGGAGAACTGGAAAATTTGCGGACAAAACTATTGGAACCGGCAAAAGCGGTAGCAGAACCCCTGTTTCAGAGGCCTGGGAAAGAAAAGCACAGAATCAGGAGGATATGAGAATAGCACCGTTCCGAAATTCGGAACAAGTGGAAGGACTTGAAAATATTTTCGATAGGTGAGAGCAAAAGAAAGGATGGAATGATGGAAAAAGAAAGCAACTTTCGGGAAACATGGAAAATGCGAATATGGATGTTTTTGAAAATGGTGAACTGGATTTGCAAAAAGTATTGCGGATTTGTTGCAGCAACGGGATGTGT
>OHAS01000112.1_pt1 | contig 58143 bp, 43 predicted proteins | sample 1577131 | NCBI WGS metagenome assembly OHAS01 (sample SAMEA3541566, study PRJEB24748) | human gut metagenome | biome: human gut; feature: human-associated habitat; material: faeces | place: China | collected 2012 | reverse complement strand
TCCGGGATGCGGACATGACCCGCGGAGTGCTCCAAACTTGGAAAGACACGGATCATCGAAGATGCAGACATTCGGCTGGCTAGAAATGCCGCTTTTTTTGATCCGGATTTCCATCTACATTCCATCGAAATCGAGTGAGTGTGATCTTTTTATCCTATTACTTATTATATCCGGGGAGGCTGCCGCTTGAAGCGTCAGCCTTTTCGCTTGAAATTGGCTTGAAGATGACGGAGGGGTTTTATATAATAAAGGATAGAAATGTCAGATCGGGAGAAGGAGAGAGGGAAATGTTGTTTGACAGAGCAGCGAAAGGAAAGAAGTCAAAAGAGCTAAAAGGGGAGCTGAAGGACTTAAAAAAGAGTCTTCTGAATGCGGGGGGCGAGAAGGCGTATGTGAACGAGGCGCTGCGGGATTACCAGGCGGCGTTGGAACAGGGGGATACCCTGCGGGAGCAGTATGAGGAGGCGAGAAGCCACCTTGCGCAGTCGAGGGCGGCGATTGAGCGTCTGTTGGAGTGCATGAAGGAAAGCCCGGTAAGTGAAGTCAAAAAGAGCCTGGACGAGCTGATGGGAGATCTGGACCAGGTCTATCATGATTGTTCCATCCGGGATGACGATCTCGATTTTCAGTCCACGATTCAGAGCTTAAAACAGATGGCAGCGGAGTATGAGGAGCACGCGGCGAAGGCGCAGACCGAGGCGGGGAGCAAGCTGGCAGCGATCATGCTTCGGAGTGAGCTTGAGAATGTGGCGGCGGTATTGAAGGATGCGGCAGGCTGGGAGGAGCCGGATTTCTTCGCGCTTGCATATTATCTCGGACATGAGAACCGGGGATCCTTGCGGGAGATGGAGAATGCGCAGCGCAACAGCTATCTGGTGGATTACTGCGGCGAGCGTTTCTGGAACCGGTTTCTGGAACTGTGCCGCCGGGCAGAGGCGGAGCAGATGGTGCGTTTTATGACGCGCAAGTATATTTACAACACGGAAGAAAGCCCGTCAAACAGTTAAAAAATGCAGAAGAACGGACAATATAGCCGCCTGGAATACGCAATATAACCTATGGTTATTGAAAAAGACAAATTGCATAATCATGCGATAAAATAAATCAAGAATTTGGTGTAATTTTAACATTGTGAATCCTCTCTAATTTTGCTATTATTTCAGAAAAGATAAAGGCACTTGAGGGAGGACAATATTATGAAGAAAGCATTGAGTGTATTGTTGACAGCAGCGATGGCTGCAAGTATGATGGCAGGCTGTGGAAGCTCTTCCGACGGAGCAGCATCTGGTACGACCACAGATAACGGCGCAGCGGCAGGTACAGAGAGCGCAGGAGCCGCAGAGGCAGATGGCGCGGCATTTAAGATTGGCGGTATCGGACCGACTACCGGAGCAGCAGCGATCTACGGTACAGCAGTTATGAACGGAGCACAGATTGCTGTTGATGAGATTAACGCAGCGGGCGGTATCAACGGATATCAGATCGCATATAAGTTTGAGGATGACCAGCATGATGCCGAGAAATCCGTCAATGCTTACAACTCCTTAAAGGATTGGGGTATGCAGATGCTGATGGGTACCGTTACAACGACTCCCTGTGTGGCAGTTGTTGAGAAGACCGCAGAGGACGGCATGTATGAACTGACACCGTCCGCATCTTCCACGGATGTAATCGATAATGATAATGTATTTCAGGTATGCTTTACCGACCCGAACCAGGGTACCGCATCCGCACAGTATATCGGTGAGAACAAGCTGGCAGCCAAGGTTGCTGTGATCTACGACAGCTCCGATGTATATTCTTCCGGTATCGAGGCGAACTTCGTAAAAGAAGCCCAGAATCAGGGACTTGAAGTTGTTGCAGAAGAAGCGTTTACCGCAGATTCCAAGACAGACTTCTCCACACAGCTTCAGAAGGCACAGAGCGCAGGTGCAGAGCTTGTATTTCTTCCGATCTACTACACAGAGGCATCCATCATCCTGACACAGGCAGACAGCATGGGGTATGCTCCGACATTCTTTGGATGCGACGGTCTGGACGGACTGCTTGGTGTTGAGAATTTTAACACAGAGCTGGCAGAGGGCGTAATGCTCTTGACACCGTTTGCAGCAGATGCAGATGATGAGAAGACACAGTCCTTTGTTACAAAGTACAAAGAAGCATACGGGGATACACCGAACCAGTTCGCAGCAGACGCTTACGATGCAATCTACATTATCAAAGCAGCGGCAGAGCAGGCAGGCGTGACACCGGATATGAGCGTGGCAGATATTGGCAGTGCACTTGAGGCGGCTATGACAGAGATCAGCGTTGACGGTCTGACTGGTGATTCCATGACATGGCAGGCAACCGGCGAGGTCAGCAAGGCGCCGAAGGCAGTCGTAATCAAAGACGGTGCTTATTCAGCAATGTAACAGAGCAGGCAGGAAAGGCCAATAAAGAGGTTGGCGCGTTGGCGGGGGCGACTACCCGCCGGCGCGGAACCTCTTCTTTTTTCGGTTTTAAGTTGTATACAGGTATGTAACATGTTATAATAAGTGAAACTGCTGACGTTTTAACGTATTAAACAAGGAAAGACAGAGGTGTTGTTATGAATTTCTTATCCTATCTGATCAATGGAATCAGTCTGGGAAGCGTATATGCGATCATTGCACTCGGTTATACCATGGTATATGGTATTGCGAAAATGCTGAATTTTGCACATGGCGATGTCATTATGATCGGGTGCTATGTGGTGTTCCTTGCAATGAGCGGCCAGGGGATCAGCCCGCTTCCGGCGGTGGTTCTCTCCATCATCGTATGTACCGTTCTCGGAATTGTTGTTGAAAAAATTGCCTACAAGCCGCTGCGAAGAGCAACGCCGCTTGCCGTGCTCATCACAGCGATCGGTGTAAGCTATTTTCTGCAGAATGCGGCATTGCTGCTGTTTGGAGCGGATACGAAATCATTCAGTTCCGTTGTGCCCCTGCCTTCCTTAAAGCTGGCAGACGGCGCGTTGACCATTTCCGGCACAACTATTGTCACCGTGCTGGCATGCGTGGTGATTATGATCGCACTGATGATGTTCATTAAGAAGACGAAAGCCGGACAGGCAATGCTCGCGGTATCCGAGGATAAAGATGCGGCACAGCTCATGGGAGTCAATGTCAATGCGACGATTTCCCTGACCTTTGCCATCGGTTCCGGACTTGCGGCGATCGCAGGTGTGCTGTTCTGTTCCGCGTATCCGACGCTGACACCGTACACCGGTTCCATGCCTGGTATCAAAGCATTTACGGCTGCTGTTTTCGGCGGAATCGGATCGATCCCGGGAGCACTGATCGGCGGAATTCTCCTTGGAATTATTGAGATTCTGGGACGTGCCTACATATCCTCCCAGCTTTCGGATGCGATTGTATTTGCGGTTTTGATTGTTGTGCTTCTTGTAAAACCGACCGGAATTCTTGGAAAACAGATTCATGAGAAAGTATAATGCAAAAGGGAGAACAGCTATGGCAAAGTTAAATTTAAAAACGGTGAATAAAAAAACAAAAGACCAGCTGATCACCTTTGTGTTGGTGATTGCGGTATATATTGTGGTTCAGATCATGGTAGCTGCCGGAGCAATTTCCTCGCTGATGCAGGGACTGCTCGTTCCCATGTGCACCTACTCTATCGTGGCGATCGGTCTGAATCTGTGCGTGGGATACCTCGGAGAGCTGAGTATCGGTCATGCGGGCTTCATGTGTGTGGGAGCTTTTTCCAGTGCCTTCTGCACTAAGCTGCTGGAAGGTGTGATCGGCAGCCAGATTGTGCTCTTTATTATTGCGCTGCTCGTGGGCACTGCGATGGCGGCATTCTTCGGATTTCTGATCGGTATTCCGGTCTTACGTCTGCGCGGCGATTATCTTGCGATTGTGACGCTGGCGTTTGGTGAGATCATCAAAAATATCATCAACGTTCTCTACATCGCAAAAGACGGAAGCGGATTCCACTTTGCAATCTCGAACGGAAACGCGATCGATCTCGCGGATGACGGTGTCTGGCTGATCAACGGTGCGAAGGGAATCGCAAAGATTCCGCATCTCTCCAGCTTTACAGCGGGCGTGATCTTAATTCTGATTTCTTTATTTGTTGTATACAATCTGGTCAATTCCAGAAGCGGCCGTGCGATCATGGCAATCCGTGATAACCGTATTGCGGCAGAGTCTGTCGGCATTAACATTACCAAGTTCAAGCTGATGGCATTCACGATCTCTGCGGCGATTGCGGGAGCGGGCGGCGTGCTCTATGCGCACAACCTTTCCACGGTTACGGCGACGCCGGCGAACTTCGGTTACAATATGTCCATCATGATTCTGGTATTCGTCGTACTTGGTGGTATGGGTAATTTCCGCGGTTCCATTATTGCAGCCGTGCTGTTGACCCTTCTCCCGGAGGTGCTCAGAGGACTGTCGGATTACCGTATGTTAATCTACTCGATCGTGCTGATCGTCATGATGCTTTTCAACTGGGCTCCAAAGTGCATTGAGTGGAGACAGAAAATGGCACAGAAGTTCCGCAAAAACACAAAGAAGGAGGCAGTATAGTTATGGCAATGTTAGAGGTAAAGAATCTTGGCATCTCCTTCGGAGGACTTCGTGCGGTAGATGATTTTCATATTTCCATCGAGAAGGGACAGCTTTACGGTCTGATCGGACCGAACGGTGCCGGCAAGACGACGGTATTTAATATGCTTACCGGTGTGTATACGCCGGATGAGGGAACTATCAGCCTGGATGGTGCGGATATCACAGGAAAGAAAACGATCGACATCAACAAGGCGGGCATTGCGCGTACGTTTCAGAACATCCGTCTGTTTAAGGATCAGAGCGTGCTTGACAATGTAAAGATCGGACTGCACAACCAGATGTCCTACTCGACGCTGACCGGAATCTTACGTCTGCCGAAATACCGCAAGGTTGAGGCGGAGATGGATGAGAAGGCAATGGAATTATTAAAAGTGTTTGATCTGGAGCGCGAGGCGGGTTTCCTGTCCTCCAATCTTCCATACGGAAAGCAGAGAAAGCTTGAGATTGCGCGTGCACTTGCAACGAATCCAAAGCTGCTGCTGCTCGACGAGCCGGCGGCAGGCATGAACCCGAACGAGACGAAAGAGCTGATGGAAACGATCCATTTTGTGCGGGATGAGTTCGACATGACAATCCTTCTGATCGAGCATGATATGAAACTGGTGTCCGGTATCTGTGAGAAGCTGACGGTGCTTAACTTCGGTCAGGTTCTCGCGGAGGGCGCGACGGGTGATGTACTTCATGACCCGCAGGTAATCAAGGCATATCTTGGAGAATGACATGAGATAGATGGAGGAACGACTATGGCAATGTTGGAAGTAAAAAATCTGAAAGTACATTATGGTGTCATTCAGGCAATTAAGGGGATCTCGTTTGAAGTAAACGAAGGGGAAGTCATTGCGCTGATCGGAGCGAACGGTGCGGGGAAGACGACGACACTTCAGACGATAACGGGAATGTTAAAGCCATCCGAGGGCGAGATCCTTTTTGAGGGACAGGATATCGTGAAGGTGCCGGGACATAAGATCGTATCGATGGGAATGGCGCATGTGCCGGAGGGACGGCGCGTGTTCGCGGAACTTTCCGTCTACGAGAATCTGAAGCTGGGCGCTTATACCAGAAAAGATAAAAACGAGATTGCGGAATCACTGGCAAAGGTTTACAAGAGTTTTCCACGTCTGGAAGAACGAAAAAACCAGCTTGCAGGAACGTTAAGCGGCGGTGAGCAGCAGATGCTTGCAATGGGGCGCGCCCTGATGTCCAAGCCGAAGATCATTCTGATGGATGAGCCGTCCATGGGACTTTCCCCGATTTTTGTGGAGGAGATTTTCCACATCATCCGGGAGATCTCAGCGAGCGGTACGACGGTTCTTCTGGTGGAGCAGAATGCGAAGAAAGCACTTGCAATCGCAAACCGCGCGTATGTGCTTGAGACCGGAAATATTGTTCTCTCCGGTGACGCGAAGGAAATGATGAACAATGATTCTATTAAGAAGGCATATCTGGGAGAATAGACGGAAAATGCAGGGAGGTAGAATGGAATGAAAAAAACAGTCATTACCATTGCGAGAAGCTATGGAAGTGGTGGAAGAACACTGGGAAAGCTTTTGGCTGAGCAGCTTGGAATCAACTGTTATGACAGGGAAATCTTAAGAATGGCATCAGATGCCAGCGGCATCAACGAGGCGCTGTTCGGACAGGCAGACGAGCGGTTGAAGCGATCTCCATTGTTTGGAATTTTGAAGAAAAATCCGTACAAGGGTGGTGTGATCCCACCGGAGAATTCAGATTTTGTGTCCGATGATAACCTGTTCAATTATCAGGCGAAGGTCATCAAAGAGCTGGCAGCGCAGGAATCCTGCGTGATTATCGGCCGCTGTGCGGATTATGTGCTCCGGGATGATCCGGAGGTCATCAAGCTGTACTTCTGTGCGCCGAAGAAGGACTGCGTCGCACGAGTGATGAACCAGAACGGTCTCTCGGAGAAGGAAGCGGAGAAGCGGATTGAGAAAATCGACAAGTACCGCGCGGAATATTACCGCTATTATACCGGAAGAGACTGGAATGACGCCAGAAATTATAATTTCTGTCTGGACACGACGTCCATGAGCTACGAAAAGCTTGTGGAAGTGGTCACAAATTTTATTCAGATTTACCAGAAATAGAATCCATGCTATAATAAAAGTGTTCTGCCGCATGCAAGCGGTGGGACACTTTTTCGCTTCACAGGAGAGGTGTCCTGGGAAGCAAAAACATTACAGGAGGGGAACAATGACAACAGAATGGTCGTTAGACGAGCTTTATAAAGGATTTGATGATCCGGCATACGGGAAGGATGTGGCAGAGCTTACGGCGCAGATTGATGCGCTTACCACACTGCTTGCAGATGCCGGAGGGATGCAGGAAAAGGAAAGGACAGAGAAGGTGCTTGCGGCGCAGAGCGGGATCGCGCAGCTTTTCTATCAGTTATCGCTCTATGTGGAATTGAGACAGTCCGTCAATACAGAGGACGGCACAGTGATGGCAGAAAATGCGAAGCTGATGAAGCTTCAGGCAAAAATGGCGCCGCTAGAGGCCGCAGCAGGAAAGCTTTTAGCGGGAATCCGGGACGTGGATGCGCTGGCAAAAGAGAGTGGGCTTGTGCGTGAGCATACATTCTACCTGAAAGAGAAGCAGAAAGAGGCAAAGCATCTGCTCAGCGATGAAGTGGAGGAGATGGTTGCTTCCATGAACATGAGCGGCGGCGCGGCGTGGTCGAAGCTGCAGTCCTATCTGACCTCCACGGTAAAAGTGGATTATCAGGGAAAGCAGATTACACTGTCGGAAGTAAGGAACTTAGCGTACAGCCCGGAGGCTTCTGTGCGCAAGAGCGCTTATGAGGCGGAGATTGCCGCTTATGAGAAGGTGGAGGATGCCATTGCGTTTTCCCTGAATTATATAAAGAACCAGGTGACGATGCTCAGCGAAAAGAGAGGCTATGCTTCACCGCTTGCCATGACGTTAGAACAGTCACATATGAAACGCGAGACCTTAGACGCCATGATGGCGGCAATCGACGAATACCTGCCGGTATTCCGCAAGTATCTGCGGAAAAAGAGCGGGATGCTCGGACATGCCAACGGCCTGCCGTGGTATGATCTGTTTGCGCCGCTCGGCAAGGCGGATAAGACCTACAGCATTGAGGAGGCGAAGCAGTATCTCATCGATACGTTCACGAAGCTGACACCGGAGATGGTAGATCTGATGAGGGAAGCATTTGAGAACGGGTGGATCGATTTCTACCCGAGAAAAGGAAAAGAGGGCGGTGCTTTCTGCGCGGGAGCCATGTGGTTAAAACAGAGCCGGATTCTGACCAATTACGACGGTTATTTCGGATCGGTGGACACGCTTGCACATGAGCTCGGACACGCATTCCATAACCGCCAGATCGAGAACCATGCGCCACTCAATCAGGACTATCCGATGCCGGTGGCTGAGACCGCATCGACTTTTAACGAGGTGCATCTCGGAAAAGCAGTGCGCACAGAGGCATCCGGAGAGGAACTTTTGAATCTGCTGGAGAACGACATCAAGGAGCAGACACAGTGTATCGTGGACATTTACTCCCGCTATCTGTTTGAGACGGCGGTATTTGAACAGAGCCAGAATAAGTTCCTCATGGCGGACGATTTAAAGCAGATCATGCTGGACGCGCAGAAGAAGACGTACGGCGACGGGCTGGACCCGGAATGCATGCATCCGTATATGTGGGTGTGCAAGGGACATTATTACAGCGAGGGACTGAGCTTTTATAATTTCCCGTATGCTTTTGGCAATCTGTTTGCACTCGGACTCTACAGCCAGTTTGAAAAAGAGGGGGAGGCTTTTATTGAGAAATATAAGGCGATGCTTTCGGCAACCCCGTGCTGCACGATCGAGGAGGCAGGCGCAATGATGGGAATCGACCTCACAAAGAAGGATTTCTGGAGAACGGGACTTTCTGAGATTGCGGAAGAGATTGAGCAGTTCTGCGCGATGTAAAAGGAGATATGTTATGAAAGATTTAAAACAGATCATGCCGAAGAAGCTCGGGTTTGGCTGTATGCGCCTGCCCGTCGCAAACGGCAATAGCGAAGAGATTGACGATGTGGTATTCAGCAGGATGATTGACCGCTATATGGAGCAGGGATTCGTCTATTTTGACACGGCGTACCCTTACCACAATCAGAAGTCGGAGGAGGCGGTGCGGCGCTGTCTGGTGGAGCGCTATGACAGAGAGCGTTTCCTTCTCGCAGACAAGATGCCGGTGTGGCTGGTGCAAAATACGGAGGACTACAGCGAGATCTTTGAGAGACAGCTGGCGCGCTGCGGCGTGACTTATTTTGACTTTTATCTGCTTCACGCCATGAACAAGACACGGGTGGAAGAGACAGAGAAAACGGGCGGCTTTGCGTTTGTGCAGAGAATGAAGACGGAAGGGCGCATCCGCCATATCGGATTTTCGTTCCACGATACGGCAGAAGCGCTCGAGGAGATCCTGAAAAATCACCCGGAGATGGAGTTTGTGCAGCTTCAGATCAATTATTATGACTGGGAGTCGGAGAACGTGCAGTCACGCAAATGCTATGAGGTTGCGAAAAAGTATGGTGTACCGGTGATCGTGATGGAGCCGGTAAAGGGCGGAACACTCGCCAACATGACCGGCAGACCGGCAGAGATCTTAAGGGAGCTTTCACCGGAGGCGAGCTTCGCCTCCTACGCGATCCGCTACGCGGCGTCACTGGAAAATGTGATGCTGGTGTTGAGCGGTATGTCGGATGAGCAGCAGCTCACCGACAACACGGCTTACATGAGAGAGTTCACACCGCTTGACGAGCGGGAACGCGCAGCGATCGCCCGGGTGGTGGAGGAACTTGCCGCCATGCCGACGATCGCCTGTACCAAGTGCCGCTACTGTGTGGAGGGATGTCCGAAAAAGATACCGATTCCGGATGTCTTTGAGGATTACAACATGACCGTGCAGTTCGGGATCAATGAGACAAACCACGGCAGTTACCGGCGGCATACCGCTGACGGCGGCAGTGCGGATGTCTGTATCCGCTGCGGCAAGTGCGAGGGACAATGTCCGCAGCATCTGCCGATCCGCGACCTGCTTGTGAAGGTGGCAGAGACATTTGCGGAGTAAATGGAGTTCTGTTCGTTTGGCTATGCAGGTTTGATGGAATAAAAAAGTTGAAAAAGGACAGGTGAAGGATGCCAGAGCAGCAGTGCGGGAAATGAGGGCGAGGTATGGCTTATAAATTAAATATTACGGAGCGTGCCGATGAATTGCCTGACAACCTAATGCAACACCTGCTTTGCCGTCTGAATTATCAAAATAAACTGTAAGATATTTCCCAGATATTAGAGTCAGTCAATGTGCTGGCTCTTTTTGTGCATTTCATCCGTATATCGCTAGAATTTCAGAAAGAAATAGAATGTTTTGACTATATAAATATAAAAAAACTATTAAAACTGTTAAAAATGTGCTAAAGTTAATAAAAATGTACGGTTTCCATTGTGAGGATAGAACTTTATAATTAAGACATAAACAAAGCCGCCGGATGATGCGCGGCGGGAGGAGAAGAAGGAGGATTTTTACATGAAGAAAAAAGTTTTATCCGCACTGTTATGTGCAGCAATGGTGGTTTCCATGACTGCCTGTGGACTGAAAGCGCCGGAGACGGCAGACACGACGACAAGCCAGACCACAGATGCAGCGGCAGCGACAGATGCAGCGGCTGACGCAGCGGCGACCGAAGCCGGTGATTCCACAGGAACCGAGCCGGTCGGACCGGCAGTGACTCTGGTATACGCAGAGGTAAACCCGCTGGAGGGAACCATTGTAGGACAGACAGCAACCGCATTCAAAGAGAAGGTAGAAGAGCTTTCCGGCGGAAGCATCACGATTGATATTCAGGCAAACGGTGTTCTCGGTGCAGAGTCCGATGTGCTCGACACCATGCTCGGCGGCGGCGGTACCATCGATATGGCACGTATTTCCGCATTCGCACTCACAAGCTACGGCGGAGAGAAATCCAGTCTCTTATCCGTACCGTTCACATTCGTAAGCCGCGATCATTTCTGGAACTTTGCAACCTCTGATCTGGCACAGGAGTTCCTGCTTGAGCCGCATGAGAACGGAACCGGTATCCGCGGACTGTTCTACGGCGAGGAAGGTTTCCGCCATTTCTTCACCGTCAATCCGATCGAGGGAATGGATGATCTGGCAGGCATGAAGATCCGTGTATCCAACGACCCGATCATGACAGGTATGGTGGAAGGACTTGGAGCAAACCCGACCGTTGTTGCCATGGGTGAGTTATATTCCGCATTACAGACCGGTGTGGTAGATGCAGCAGAACAGCCGATCGCAAACTATCAGGCAAATGCATTCCCGGAAGTAGCACCGAACATCATTCTTGACGGACATACCTTAGGAGCAATCCAGGTGGTTATCACAGACGAGGCATGGGATTCCCTGACACCGGAGCAGCAGGATGTGCTGACCGAGGCCGGCGAGTATGCTTCCCAGTACAACCGTCAGATCTCCCAGGAGACAGAGGATAAGATCCTTGAGGAGTTAAAGGCAGACGGCGTTAATGTTATTGAAGTAGACGATATCACACCGTGGCAGGATGCCTGCAAGGATGTCGTCGAAGAGGCAACCAAGAATAACAAAGAGTTATATCAGCAGATCGTTGATATGCAGTAATCGACAGAAAGATTGATACTTATAGGTTTGATAGAAGGAAAACCCGCAATAATGTAAGTGCGTTTTCAAGGGGCACAGGGAGAATGGCTGCTCCCCCGTGCCCCGACTTTTTTTAGGAGGAAAAAATGCCTAAGATTTTTCAGACTTTAGATAAAATAAAGCCGGCATATGATGTGGCATATAAGTTTGTACTGTTTGTATGCAAATTGCTGCTCACGGCAGATATCGTAATCACAAGTGTCTGCGTTGTCGGAAGATATGTTTCCTTCGTACCCGATCCGGCATGGAGCGAGGAAGTGGTACTGACCCTGATGTCCTACATGGCAGTGCTCTCGGCGGCACTTGCAATCCGCAGAAATGCACACATCCGTATGACGGCGTTTGACGCATACCTGCCGAAGAACGTGATTAAGGTGTTGGACATTCTGGCGGATGTCGCCGTCTTTATTCTGGCAATCGTGATGATTACCGTTGGATTCAGCTATGCGACCGGCATTGGTGCGAAAGGTAATTATGTCAGCATGCCGTGGCTGTCCAAGTTCTGGATGTATTTCCCGATTCCGCTTGCCGGCGTTGCGATGGTCGTTTTTGAACTGGAAGCAATTTATAATCACATTAAGAGTATTTTTGTAAAGGAGGGGACGAAATAATGAGTGTACAGAGTATGGCAATCGCAGTGTTGCTCGTAAGCTTTCTTGTCATGATTCTGCTGCGTTTCCCGATTGCATATGCAGTAGCGTTATCTTCCCTTCTGTGCCTGTTATCGCAGGGACTTCCGCTGACAACGATCTGTCAGCAGATGGTAAAGGGAATCAGTTCCTTTAGTTTGATGGCTGTGCCGTTCTTCATCACGATGGGCGTGCTGATGGGCACCGGAGGTATATCGGATAAGCTGATCGCACTCGCGGATGCCTGCGTAGGCTGGATGACCGGTGGAATGGCGATGGTAAATATCGTTGCATCCTATTTCTTCGGCGGTATTTCCGGATCTGCATCTGCAGATACGGCTTCCATCGGAAGTATCATGATCCCGATGATGGTAGATCAGGGATACGATGATGATTTTTCGACGGCGGTTACGATCACTTCCTCCTGTGAGGGACTGCTGGTTCCGCCAAGCCATAACATGGTTATCTATGCAATGTCCGCCGGCGGTGTATCGGTAGGAAGCCTTTTCCTTGCAGGATATGTGCCGGGCGCACTGCTTGCGATCTCCTTAATGATCGGATCTTATATTATCTCGAAAAAGAGACATTATCCGAAGGGGGATAAGTTCAGCGGTAAGAGACTGTTAAAACAGCTTGGAACTTCTTTCTGGGCATTGGCAGCAGTTGTAATCGTAGTTGTCGGCGTTGTAGCCGGATGGTTTACCGCGACAGAGTCCGCTGCGATCGCAGTATTCTACAGCCTGATTGTCAGTGTATATATTTACAAGGGTCTTACCTGGAAGGGTGTCTGGAAGAGCCTGGAGCAGTGCATTGATACATTGTCTATCGTCCTGATCTTAATTTCGACATCCAGTATTTTCGGTTACTGCCTGACGACACTTCATGTGCCGGATCTGGCTGCAAAGGCAATCATCGGATTCTCGAGCAACCCGATCGTGATTGCACTGTTAGTGGATTTGATTCTGCTCATTTTAGGATGTATCATGGATATGGCACCGATCATCCTGATCGCGACACCGATCTTACTTCCGATCGCAACCTCCATCGGTATCGATCCGGTACAGTTCGGTATCATCATGGTATTAAACTGTGGTATCGGCCTTCTGACACCGCCGGTTGGATCAGTTCTTTTCATCGGTTCTGCAGTCAGCGGTGTAAAGATGGAGCGCGTGGTAAAAGCAACCCTCCCGTTCTATCTGTGCATGATCGTTGTATTATTACTTCTGACCTTTATACCGGAATTAAGTATCGGACTTCCGATGTTACTTGGAACGTAAAGGGAGCCAGTTTGTGAATACAGAGGAGATGGCATATGGAATATCAATATAAGTGCAGAATTACGGCATGGGATTTCTTCCGGCTTACGATGCGCCAGACCTACCGGTCGATGGCGGGAATGTGCAACCTCGTGTTTACGGTGGCGATGATTGTCCTCGCGGCGAAGTTCTGGAGCCGGTCGGGCGAGGTCTTGCAGGTTCTGATGCTGATCGGATGCCTGTTGTTTCCGGTGATCCAGCCGGCGGCCATCTATGCGAAAGCCAGGCGGCAGGCAGCGGCAGTGCCGCAGGATGTCAGGCTTACCTTTGATGAAAAGGGGCTGCTCGTTACAACCGGAGGAGAGAGACAGCATCTGCCGTGGAACCGGCTGCGGGTTACAAAACAGCCGGGGATGGTGCTGGTGCTTTCGGGAGCCGGAAGCGGTTATATGCTGACCAACCGTGTGCTTGGAGCGGAACGCGAAGCGTTTTTATCCTTTGCGCAGAGCAAAGTGGAACAGAATAGATAAAGCAAATATGCAAAGCTGTATTTACGGAGTGTGTATCTACGGCTTTGCTTTTGCCGCATTATAGAGAGAACAGAGAGGCATGGGAAAAACAAGCGTGAGAAAGAGGATAAAACAGTTCTGGCAGGCACTTACGATCAAAAAGAAAATAGCGACGTTTACCGGGACAGTATTTCTCATCATTGCAGTCTCTGTTCTTTTTAATGTATGGGTTGTCAAGTTTTCCCTGATCGACTTTAACCGGATTTTACAGGATAACGCAGCGGTGAGCGAACTGGCACAGGCGCTCGAGGAAGAGAGTATCCAGTTTGAGACATACATAAAGGGCAATCGCGAGGAGAGAGAAAGTCTGGATATTGCGATAGAACGAACCGGAAGAGCGGTGGAAAAGCTTCCGTTCCGCTATTCTGAGATTGGAGAGCAGCGCTATGCGAAGACCTGGTCGATCAAGAGCTGTTATGAAGTGTACTGCCAGAAACGGGATATTATGCTGGTGATGGGTGAAAACTATCCAGATTATATCAGAAGTCTGTATGAAGTCTACGAGATGCAGGACTATCTCGAGGAATATGCGGCAACGCTGATGAATGAGACGATAGAAGATGGCGACAGCCTGTACCGCAAGAAGGTGCCCATGCTCGTGTGTATGCCGATTGTGGTTGTGGTCTCCGGAATCATTCTGGTAACCGGCATGATGGAATTGGCAGCACTGATGAACCAGACGATTATTGCACCTGTTGTTGCACTTGTGAAAGCGGCACAGCGCATTGCCGCCAACGACTTTTTCGTGGAAGATGTGCAGGTGCAGAATGAGGACGAGCTGGGAGAACTGGTGCATGCGTTCAACAAGATGAAATACGCGACAGGCGAATATATTATGGCGCTGGAAGAAAAGCGCAAGACGCTGGATCTACTGCACGAGGAGGAGCTGGGAAAGCTGGAGACGGAGAAACGCCTGGAGATGATAAAGCTGGAATTGTTAAAAAGCCAGATCAATCCGCATTTTTTGTTCAACACGCTGAATGTCATCAGCGGAATGGCAAAGCTTGAGGAGGCAGAGACGACCGAAAAGATGATTCTGGCGCTCAGTTCCCTGTTCCGTTACAATTTAAAGACACCCGAACAGTCCGTTCCGCTGGCAAAGGAACTGAACGTGGTTGCAGATTATATGTATCTGCAGCAGATGCGCTTCGGGGAGCGGATCCGTTATGAATTAAACTGTAAGGTGGAACAGGAACTGGTCATGGTTCCGGCATTTACCTTTCAGCCGCTTGTGGAAAATGCAATTATCCACGGAGTTTCCCCGAAGGAGGAAGGCGGAAGCATCCGCATTGTGGTCAGACAGAAGGAAATGCGGCTGCACATAGTGATCGGGGATGACGGGATCGGGATGACGGAAGAGGAACTGCAGCAGTTAAAGAGCCGCCTTAAGACGGACGATGCCAGACACAGCGGAATCGGTCTCGGCAATGTGTACCGGCGGATCGCTGCCATGTATGCGGACGGAAATTTTGAGATATACAGTAAAAAGAATGCGGGAACAGTAATTTTTATAGATATTCCATGCAGAGAGGAAACGGGGGATATGACATGAAACGAGTGCTGATAGCGGATGATGAACCGATTGAGAGAATGATTGTAACCAGAACCATCCAGAAATATTTCCCGGAGGAGCTTGCGGTTGTGAGTGCGGTCAATGGAAGAGAGGCGGTGGAACAGTTTTTTGCCGAGAACTGCCAGATTGCGCTGCTGGATATTGAAATGCCCGGAATGAACGGGCTGGAGGCAGCGGAGCAGATTCGCGAGAGAGATAAAAACTGCAGCATTATTTTTCTGACGGCATTTGATGAATTTAACTATGCCAAGCGTGCGATTGCCGTCCGCGCCATGGAATATCTGCTAAAGCCGGTCGAGGATCAGGAACTGGAGGCAGTGCTTGCGGAGGCTATACGGATTGCCGATGAGCATACGGATGACCGGGAGGCAGGAGAGAAGAAGGAAGATGAGCCGATTTTTGCCGAACGGGACTGTCATGAGGACGCGGCGGATACGGAGCGCTCGAGAATCCGGCTGCAGGCGGTTGCCGGGAATATCCAGGCGTTCATTGAACACAATTATATGGACGACATTTCTTTGCAGACGGTGGCAGAGGCCATGAACTACTCCGACGCCTATTTCTGCAAGATTTTCAAACAGTGTTTTGACAAGAACTTTATTGTCTATCTCTCGGAGTATCGTGTGGCAAGGGCAAAAGAACTGCTGGGTGACGTCCTTATCAATGTAAAGGATGTGAGCCAGAAGGTAGGCTACCGTGACTCCAACTATTTTGCGAAAGTATTCAAACGGATTGCTGGCGTCACGCCGACGGAATACCGGACGCAGGTATTAAAGGAGGCGGGGGAGCGATGAGACGGATATGTGCGGCGGCGGTTGTGGCAGGAATGACGATACTGCTCACACTGTCTGCCTGGAAAAATCACACGTATCCCTCCAAGACAGAGATGGAACCGGAATATGTGTTTTCCTATGCGGAAAATCAGCCGGAGGACTATCCGACGACACTCGGTGCCAAGTATTTTGCAGAACTCGTGGAGGAGCGGACAAACGGCAGAATCCGGATTCTGGTGCAGCCGGTCGGGGTGCTAGGGTCAGAGAATAAAGTCATCAAACAGATGCAGTACGGCGGGATTGATTTTGCGCGTGTGTCGCTGGCGCAGCTTGCGGAATATATTCCGAGCCTGAATGTGCTGCAGATGCCCTATCTTTATACGGATTCCGACCATATGTGGAGAGTGCTCGACGGGGAGATCGGGGATGCGTTTCTGGAGAGTGTCAGCGCGGATGATGTCATCGGTCTGTCCTGGTATGATGCCGGAGCCAGAAATTTTTATAACTCTGTGCAGCCAATTACCTGTCTGGAGGATCTGAAAGGCATGCGGATCCGTGTGCAGGAGTCGGATCTTGCCGCTGATATGGTGGAGGCACTTGGAGCCACAGCGATTCCGATTGCCTACGGGGATGTTTACGCCAGCTTAGAACAGCAGGTAGTCGACGGTGCGGAGAATAACTGGCCGTCCTATGAGGCGATGCGTCACTATGAAGTTGCAAAATATTATACAGTGGACGAACATACCAGGGTGCCGGAAATGCAGATCTGCTCCGCGTATACCTGGCAGAAGCTGTCGCCGGAGGATCGGGAAATTATCGCGGAATGTGCCAGAGAATCGGCGTTCTACGAACGTGAGGTGTGGACACAGCGCGAGGAGCAGTCACGCAGCATTGCCATTGAAAATGGCACGAAAGTGGTGGAGCTTTCCGCTGAGGAAAAAAAGCGGTTCCAGAATGCCGTGTACGGGGTATATGAAAAATACTGCGGGGATGACATGGGACTCGTCAAAGAAATTTTAAAAGAAGGATCGTAATGCGGCGGGCAGAATGTAAAAACAGCGAAGAAGAATGCTGCATACAGATAAAACAAAAAGAAAAAGGGAGATGGAGCAATGGAGAAAACAGTAAAAAATCAGGTGTGGAACTTTAATGACAGGATCGATGCCGAGGTGTGCGCCGAGGGCGTGGAACGCAAGATTTTAGCGTACACGGATGAACTGATGTGTGTGGAAAACCACTTCAAAAAAGGAGCGGTCGGCGCACTGCATCATCATCCGCATACGCAGATCACATATGTGGTGTCGGGAAGCTTTGAATTCGAGATTGACGGCGTCAGAAGAGTCATCAAACCGGGCGACGCACTGTTAAAGCGCAACGATATTGAGCACGGCTGCGTCTGCCTGGAAGACGGCATCCTCTTAGACATCTTTACCCCGATGCGGCAGGAGTTTGTATAAAACTAATCCCGCCGGAACAAATCTCTTGTGTAGACTTTATCTTTTACATCATCGAGACAGGAATCATAGCGGTTGGCGATGATGCTGTCGCTGATCTTCTTAAACTCGTCGAGCCGGTTGACCACCTTGCTTCCGAAGAAGGTGGTTCCGTCTTCGAGTGTCGGTTCGTAGATAATCACGGAGGCTCCCTTTGCTTTGATGCGTTTCATGACGCCCTGGATACTGCTCTGCCGGAAGTTGTCAGAGTTGGATTTCATCGTCAGGCGGTAGACGCCGATGGTGACCGGATGCTCCATGCCGGAATTGTAGGTGTTGGCGGAGGCGTAGTTGTAGTATCCTGCCATCTGTAGAACGCGGTCGGCGATAAAATCTTTGCGGGTGCGGTTGCTCTCCACGATTGCGCTCATCATGTTCTGCGGAACGTCATTGTAATTAGCCAGAAGCTGTTTGGTGTCTTTCGGCAGACAGTAGCCGCCGTATCCGAAGGACGGGTTGTTGTAATGCGTGCCGATTCTCGGGTCGAGACATACGCCGTCGATGATGTCGCGTGTGCTTAAATTTTTCGTCTCCGCATAGGTGTCAAGCTCATTGAAATAGGACACGCGCAGCGCCAGATAGGTGTTTGCGAAAAGCTTGACGGCCTCCGCCTCGGTAAATCCCATGAAAAGCGTCGGGATATTCTCCTTGAGGGCACCCTCCTGCAGCAGTGCTGCAAAATTCCTTGAAGCGACTACAAGGCGCTCGTCGTCGGAGTCGGTTGAGACGATGATCCGGCTCGGGTAGAGATTGTCATACAAAGCCTTCGACTCGCGGAGAAATTCGGGACTGAAGATGATATTTGCGGTGTGGTATTTTTGACGTACTGATTCCGTGTAGCCGACAGGGATCGTCGATTTGATGACCATGACCGCGTCCGGATTGACGGAGAGAACCAGTTCAATCACGGCCTCCACAGCGGAGGTGTCAAAATAATTCCTGGCGCTGTCGTAGTTGGTCGGTGCGGCGATGATGACGTAATCGGCGTCCTTGTATGCCGCGGCGCCGTCTAAGGTGGCGGTGAGATCAAGCTCTTTTTCGGCGAGATATTTTTCAATATAATCGTCCTGGATCGGGGATTTGCGCCGGTTGATAAGATCGACTTTTTCCGGAAGAATGTCGACTGCCGTCACATGGTTGTGCTGTGCGAGCAGGGTGGCAATGGAGAGACCGACGTAGCCGGTGCCGGCAACCGCAATGCGTAACGGTGACGGGGAGGGAAGCCTGTCGTGCGCGGTATCAGCGAAAACGCTGTCCGGCTCAAAGCCGAGCACTTCTCCCAGCTGCTCTAACTGCGGGATGGACGGGATAAAATCCTGTTTTTCAATTCTTGAGATCAGGGCGCGGTTGATCCCGGTCGCCTCGGCGAGGGACTGCTGCGTCATGGACTTCTCTTTTCTCTTGCTGGCGACGAGGTCCGCCAGAATCACAGATGATAATTTCTTCATGAAATCTCCTCCTTGCGTGTTATTTTAAATAACTATATCTGGAAAAATAATCTGATAAAATCATACCACAAGGCGAAAATAAAAGCAATATTGGATAATGATGATATTTAAAATAACAAAATGAAATAAAAAGGGAGAGTGGATGTAGAAGAACTGTACCGCGGAGGAAAGTTCTGGTTGAGAAACAAAAAAGAAAACACTATAATAAGAATAAGTGGGGCGAAGGGCTCTGCATGAATGACAGGAACAAAAGAGGATTGGAATAAGGGGGAAGCTATGGGCGGACTGATATGGATCATCGTGATTGTAGTGGTGATAAGTGAGATAAAGAAATTCCAGAGAAAGAACGGACAGCGTGTGAAACCGAATGTGCCGAGGCAGCAGCAGTACATGCGTCCGGATCAGACGAAGGTAGGACAGCAGAATGTGCGCCCGAACCAGATGACAGTGCGGCAGAACGTGCGTCCGGATCAGATACCGCGGCAGCAGCAGTATGCGCGGTCGAATCAAATGGCAGGGCAGCAGAGCATGCGCCCGAACCAGATGGCAGTGCGGCAGAATGTGCGTCCGGATCAGATGGCGGGACGGCAGACGCAGAGTGCAGGCGGGGCTGCCATGGCGGGCTATCGCAGACCACAGCCCAAGCAGGCGGAGAATGACATATTAAAACGCGCCGCAGAGAATGTGAACGAGAACGATGTGGATGAACTGGAGCAGCAGATGATGGCGGGAGCACACGAGCTCGTCAATGCGATCGATATTGACAGCACCAGTGAACTGATGCATGAGGTGGAGGATCTGATGATTATGGGTTATCAGGCAAATCTGCCGTTTGAACGTGATTTTATCGCGGAGGGAGTGGCAATGCTGAACGGTTACGAGCTGGATATGGGCGCGTAAAGATACGGCAGGACAGCAAAGCGGGACAGAAGGAAGGTTACAGGAATGGAAAGAGTGAGAATTCCGCAGAACGGGGAGATCTATCGTCATTTTAAAAACAGACTTTATCAGGTCATCGCAGTGGCAACACATTCGGAGACCGGAGAAAAACTGGTCATTTATCAGGCTCTCTACGGAGATTATCAGGTATATGCGAGACCGCTCGCCATGTTTGTGAGCGAGGTCGATCGTGAAAAATATCCGGATGCGGCGCAGACCTACCGTTTTGAACGCGTGGACCGGAGCGAACTTGCGGGCGCGGGCAGTATATGCATGGAGCGGGAAGAGACGCGGAAACAGGCACAGACGACGGCATCGTTTGCGGATGAGGTGCAGGAGACGGAGGCGGAAGAGCTGACGGATCAGATCCGGGTAAGCCAGATGGAGCAGTCGCTTTCCGAGGAGGTGAATCCGAAGCTGATGCAGTTTTTTGATGCTGATACGCTGGAAGAGAAATATAATATTCTGGTGTCGATGCGGGACGAGGTGGACGACCATCTCATCAACAGCATGGCGGTCGTGCTGGATGTTGTGATTCCGGAGGGACCGGTGGCGGACCGCTATGAGCAGTTAAAGGCCTGCATCCGCACAAAGCAGCGCTACGAGACGCAGCGGATGCGCTAGACAGATACAGGGGCAGGAGAGCACATGGAAGAACAGATGGAAAAATTATCTGCGATCGCGCAGGCCAAACCATATAAAATCATTATCAGCAAACCGGCGGGCGGGGAGATCCCTTACCGCCGGATTGTCATTGAGCGCAAGGAATCCTATTACCAGGCGGCAGCCTATACGGAAAAACAGGTATTTCACGAGAACATACCGCCCGAGAAGCTGGCGGAATATCTGGGGAAAACGGCCGTGGGGCAGTATCTGCAGGTCAATGCCTGGGATGATGCTGCAGAGCATATATATCTGTGTTCCAAAAAGGGAAAAGTAACCTACAAGACGAAAAAGAATGTGCAGACGGCGGCAAAGCCCTGCAATCTGCACGTTTCTTTTCTGAATCTCCGTAAAATAGTAATACAGCACGAATGTCAGGTAAGATTTTCCACAGCCAAAATCAATGATGTGAAGTGTTTCTGATGTATCGTCCCCGACCGCATCACCGACCATCTCCAAAAAACGGTTGATCTGCCGGAACTTGTCATACATCGTGCGCACGACTTTTCCTTCGGGTGTAAACACTCCCATATCCACAAGCGGTTCTATCGGCGTTCCCTCCTCCAGAATATACTGCTTTTTGCGGTTGTGGCTCCCGCTTGCCTTTACCTGAAAGCGGACGTGATTAAGAACTGCAATGCCGCCGCGAAAAAGTACGGCTATGAGAATCTGCATTTTGAGGTGGGAGACATTAACGGATACCGCACGGATGCGCCGGTGGATATGGTGGTGACGCTTCACGCCTGCGACACTGCGACGGATTATGCACTGTACAACGCCATCATGTGGAACGCGCGCATGATTCTTTCCGTGCCGTGCTGCCAGCATGAATTAAACGGACAGATCCAGTCAGAGGATCTGGGACTGATGACGCGCTACGGAATTATTAAGGAGCGCTTTGCGGCACTTGCCACGGACGCAATCCGCGCGAATCTGCTTGAGTGCTGCGGCTATAAGACGCAGGTGCTGGAATTTGTAGACTTTGCCCATACGCCGAAGAACCTTCTGATCCGCGCAGTGAAAAAAGGCGGATCCGATGCGGCGAGAGCGATCGTGCCTGCCGCCGTCCGCAAGCGGTACCTCGGCGAGGTGGAGCGCATGATGGAGGAGTTCCATCTGGATCCGACGTTGTACCGCCTGTTAAAGGAGGCGGGGCGCCTGGGCTGATGCCCCGGGTCAGGAAGAAAAGGTGCGCTGGCTTAAGGTGCTGTTGTGGTATTTTGTGGAGAACGTGACGTCCTCGCCGAACCACTCGGGCGGGACGAACGTATTCGCTTCCTCCTCAGTCTCAAACTCGACTTCCGCGAGCACGAGCGGGGCAAGCGCTCCCTCAAATACATCCAGCTCGATGGTATATTTTTCCGCGAATGGAATCAGATAGCGGCGCTTCTGAATCAGAAGACCGTCAATTTTTTCTTTTAAATGGGTGAAAGACTCTTCGTTCAGGGGAAGATTATATTCCTCGCGGACCATGAGTCCTTTTCCCTTGTAAGTCAGAATATAGCGGTCATTGCTGCGCCGGATGCGCACGACCGGGTTCGTGCTTAGATAGCCCTGCTCAATCTGCTTGCAGGGGTACTGCTCCAAGTGGTCCGGGAGGGTCTTGACGAGATACTTGCGTTCGATTTCCATGTGAATTCCTTTCCGGCTGCCGCAGGGAGTGTTCCGGCTGGCGGCAGACATGCGGATGCATTGCTTGTGTATTGATTCTATCATAGCACGTTTTTGCAAAGTGTGGTACTCTTTTGATAGGGCGAAAGCCCGACAGCGTGCACTGCGTAGCAGAAGCGAAAGCGAAGAAAAAGAAAAAAGGAGAATTACAATGAGTAAAATTGGAATTTTTATGGCAGACGGATGTGAGGAGATCGAGGGACTGACCGTGGTGGATATTGTGCGTCGCGCGAAGATGGACATTACGATGATCTCCGTGAACGGAAAAAGAGAAGTGACCAGTTCCCACGGCGTGACCTTTTTGGCGGACGCTGTGGCGGAAGAAGTGGATTATGGCGCACTTGACGGAATCGTGCTGCCGGGCGGAATGCCGGGAACACTGCATCTGCTCGACCACGCGGCGGTAAACGAAGTGATTAAGAAGTTTGCGGGCGAGGGAAAACTGGTGGCAGCCATCTGCGCGGCGCCGAGTGTTCTCGGAGCTGCCGGTATCCTGGAGGGCAGACGCGCAACCTGCCATCCGGGGTTTGAGGAAAAGCTGACGGGTGCGGCAACGAGTGAGGACGCCGTGGTTGTGGACGGAAACATCATCACAAGTCGCGGAATGGGAACTGCAATTCCGTTTGCGCTCGAGATTGTCCGCTATTTTGCGGATGATGCGGCAGTGGAGCACATCAAGGACGGACTGGTATATCACGTGGTGCAGTAATAAGTGTCTGACAGCGTCCTCCATGCGGCGTGTTTTATGGGGCTGCCGCTTTCCGTGTATTGCTCCTTTTAGCGATAAGTAATATATAAATAATATTATGAGAAGCACATGATACAGATTTCGGCTGGAATGCCTATGGAACATTCTGTTCAAAAAATGTGGCATTTCTAACCAGCCGGTGAATGCATCTGCGATGATCCGTGTCTTTCCAAGTTTGGATCACTCCAGTGGGGCATGTCCGCACCCCGCGAGACAATTCGTAGGACTTTTGTGCAGCACTTACCTGTGCTCCCGCAATAGAACATAACCGCGCGAAGCCGATGTCTGAATTGGCATCTGCCCTATTTTTAATAGCAGATGCCAACGAGTTTCGGTTCGCGCGGTTTAATATTGTCTATGAGGGAGCACAGTTAGTGCTGCCAGAAAGTCCACCCATTGTCTCCGGTGTGTCGGACATGCGCCCGCCAGTGTGTCCAAACGTGGAAGAGACACGGAATCAGCTGCAAAGCTCTGGCTGGAAGAAATACGCGCATTTTTTTCCGACGAATGCTCCAGCTGCTTTTCTCCAGGAATCTGGCATGCTGTGCTTCGTGCAATATTGTTTACCCCCGAAGAACCGTGTATGCCTCCCGTGAAGTCCACTATCTGCTTCCTATCTTCCAAACAGGATTTTTATGACATGCTCTTTTTCTGCATCCAGCTGTTTGATCCACTCCTTTTTGATCCGCACGGCATATGCTGCCCCCGCTTCTGGTTCCAGTTGCTTTTCATCGCAGAGGACACTTTTTATCCACTCTTTTTTACACTCACACTTTTCCGGATTTGAGAACCGGATGTCGAATTTCTTTCCCGCAAAAATCAGCTTTACTTCTGCATTTCCCTGCGCATCAAACTGTTCCGGCATGAATGCCGGCGCAATTACCAGATCTCCCATGACCCCCTTTACGCCGAATACTTCCGTAACCATCGTAAGGAGATACCAGCTTGCCGCACCCGTCAGGTATGCATACATGCCTCTTCCTGACAGATCATAATATTCCGGCAGTCCCGGATACATCCTGCTGTTGTCAAAATTCATTGCCGCGTTAAGAAGAGCCTGCAGGGCTTTATTTCCCTCCCGCGCAAATCCTCTCCGGTACAGTGCATTGGCGTACATGACAGCCATATGGGAAAATACTGCTCCGTTTTCCTTCTCCCCGTAAGCAAATCCAAACATTCTTCCCAGATCCATTTTTTCTTCACCAAAATCCGTATTCAGACGGTAGCCGCCCGCTTTCTCATCATACAGATATTTATCGGCACTCCGGCAGATTTTGCGGATCTGATCCGGTGTTGCCGTGCCGCTCATAATCGCAAAAACCTGACTCGTCAGCATCATCCGTACCTTTCCGTCTTTACAGCCCTCCACCGGATTCTTATGATCGTCATAATAGCCATTAAACCATCCGCGTGCCTCATCCTCAGCAATCCACTCCTGCATCCTTATATGCTCCATCAGCCAGTCTGCTTTTTCCTCCAGATTGCTGCAGATCTGCTCTGCTTTTACGATCATGGTCTGACCACTGAGATTATGTGCACATTTCTCCAGATAGGCGTCCAGTATCCCTCGTTTCTTTTCCACATTCTCATACAGCTCCCTGCCACCTGCAAACAGCATTCCCATCTCTTCTGCAATCTCAAAACGCTTGCAGCCGGTCTCCTGCTCTAACAGCCGGATACAGTGTGCAATCTCTTTTAAATTTCCCGCATAAGCACTTGTAAATGCCACGCTTTCTCCATTTTCCCATGCCATATCCAGCGCGTCATTCCAGTCTGCCCCGTGCAGCCGCATCTCATTGTGCGCGCCGACATCGTAGAATGCACAGAGATTCTGAAGAAGCAGATGTTCCAGTACACTTCCGAAATAGACGACGCCACCCTCTGTGCGCTGGCATTTTCCATATGTCTCGTCCCATCCGGTATCGTGACCTGTGCCTCTTTTGGACTGCAGATCCTTAAAATACGGAACCTTCTCAAAAAGAATCTCGAGATCTCCTGTCTGGTCAATATAAAATTTTGTCGTCACAAACGGCCAGAACGCATGATCCATCCACACACGGGTAATATGATTCCGGTCCGCAATAAACTCCCCCTGCGCATTTCCGATAATTGTGGCATTGGTTCCGTCCACCCGGACACCGCCGTAATTGTCGATGATCATCTGCCGGACTGCGGAAGGGTCCATGAGAAGCAATGCCAGACAATCCTGCCACAGATCCCGCCAGCCACGTCCTCCTTTTCCGTAATCATGATACGGCAGGAACGAACAGCCGTAAATTCTCCGCAGAATTGGCTGGAACGTAATCCACTTAAGATAATTGTCTGCATCCGGATTACCCGTTTTAAATGTGATGTTTACTTTCTTTGTCCAGTACCGTTTTACTTCATCATAAGCTTCCTTTACCTGGCTTCTTTGTCTGAGAGATGCTGTAAGAGGTTCGATCTGTGATCTCTCGTCGGTCATTCCGCCCAGAGTCAGATAGCAGACTGTCTCATGTGGTTTTAATAAAATCTCCGCAAACTTAAGAGCTCCCACTGCTTCTTTTCCCTCTGCCTTACTTCCTGCCACAGCTCCCGGCTTTTCTGTCCGGACTGCCTCCGGTATGAGATAGGAACCTCCCTCCCCGATAAACTCCCCGACGGTCGGGTAAAAAGCTGCCGGTGCCTCTCCCTCTCCGGTGGAACCATATACAAAATACGTTGTATGATTCTTCTGATGCCCCCGCTCATCAAACGACATCGCAGGCGTCACCTCCACCCCATAATCCGTGGTACAGATCCGGTGCAACAGGGAAGTCACATGGCGGTGATCCCTGATATTGTCCGCACTTCTTCCATAGACCGGCATCACTGCAATCGGTGTCATTTCAAGCGGTTCCTCTGTTATATTGGTAAGTTCCGTCATCATCACTTCCATCGCTCCGTCTACCGTCACAAAAGAAGTAATCTCTGCTTTTAGTCCATGGACTGCGGATGTCCGCGTCAGTTTCTGCCACATAAATCCGGCTTCCAGTACGCTTTTCTCCTGTTCTCCGGTAAACCGCAGAAATTCTGCCTCTGCCGACGAACCGCAGGCTGACCAGTATCCCCGGTTTTTGATACGGCACCAGAAATTTCTTGTATTTTTATTGTTATGGAGATTTTCAATACTGACCGGCTCCATCAGGAAATGGTTCTGATCCCTTTTGCTGTCGCCGCCCAGTGTCGGTGTAATGCAGGATTTTAACCCACCGTCTCCTGCAAGAGGAAAATACAATCCACTGTAGTCTTCCGGCTGATACACCCGGAAGCTTCCCTGCTGATCCAAAAATTCTATCTTTCCCACGAATCTTTCCTCCCATCTTATGACATATACAATACGATTTCTGTCTGCTTTTTCAATACTTCCTGCGGAATATAATCTCCCTGCATCCTGACTCCATTTACAAGTAGTCTGTCACATCCCGACTGCACATGTCCCGGATTTTTCACAACAATATGTAACTGGCAGCCTCTGAAAACTTTATTTACTTCAAACTCCTCCCATTCATGCGGAATTGCAGGCGTAAGATGCAGTCCATAGAAATCCGGACGCATACCCAGAATTCCCTCCACACAGCCGACCATAACCGTGGAAGCAGTTCCCGTGAGCCAGTGCACATGTGACCTTCCGAAATTCGGACTTGCCTTTCCCTCCGTGAACTGTCCATAGCAATAAGGTTCAATCACGCGGATCTGTGCACGGTCATTCTGTGCAGCCGGTGCATTTTCCATAAAATAAGTAAATGCTCTGTCTCCATGTCCCCGCAATGCCTCCGCCAGGATAATCCATCCCTGCGACTGTGAAAAAATACCTGCATTTTCTTTTGCACCCGGATTATAGATGACAGCCAGTGCTCCGTCAAAGGCGTGCGCATGATACGGCGGGTCCATCAATATTGCACCATACGGCGTGTTTAATTTCTCATATACCCTCTCAAGCGCCATATCCGCCTGATCCGCTTTTGCCAGCCCGCTGATCACCGCCCAGCTCTGCGGATTCAGCCACATATTTGCCTCCGGATCTGTGCGCTTTCCGATCACTTCGCCTGCTTCTGTAAATCCACGGATAAAGCGGTCCTCATTCCAGCAGAGTTCCTGCAGCAATTTCCCCAGTTCCTCCTGTTTTTCATCAAGATAGGCAGCCGTTTCTTTATCCTGCTTGTATTCTGCAAACTTTCGCAATATATTCATCGCATAATAAAGCTGCATGGCAACAAATGTGGATTCCCCTTCTTTGCCCAGTCTTAAGCAGTCATTCCAGTCGGCATACAGCCCCGCCGGCATACCGTGTTTTCCCAGATGATTCATGGAAAAATCGATGGCACGCTTCAGATGCTCATAAACAGTTGCCTCTCCCCGGTTGGCATACGGAATCACTTCATCCATAAATTCCAGATGTCCGGTCTCCGCTATATACTTGTAGACGGTTGGAAACAGCCAGAGCGCATCGTCTGCACGATATGCCGGATGCCCGGTCTCCTTTACATAAGATGCATCATCCGGCGTATCTTCATGTCCCGGATTGTGTGTAAATTTTACCAGTGGCAGTCCGCCTCCGTTATCCACCTGTGCGGAAAGCATAAACCTGATTTTTTCAACTGCCATCTCCGGTGCAAGGTGAATGACTCCCTGTATATCCTGTACCGTATCACGATAACCGTATCCATTGCGCAGTCCACAGTAGACAAACGACGCTGCACGCGACCAGATAAATGTCATAAAGCAGTTATAGGCGTTCCATGTATTTATCATGGCATTGAATTCTTCACTCGGTGTCTTTATCTGAAAATGTGCAAGCTTTCCATGCCAGTAATCTGTCAGCTGCTGCAATTCCTTTCCACAGACCTGCTCCGGCAGCGCATAGGAGGCCAAAATCTCTGCCACCTCAGGTTCCTCTTTCATTCCAACCAGAAATGCGAACTCACAGTGCTCTCCCGGTGCAAGCCGCACCACCGTGCTGAGTGCTCCGCAGCTGTTGCCGTTCTCATTTCCCTCGTTGCACAATGTTCCCTCTGCCACACCTGCCGGATTGCCATATCCATGATATCTTCCGAGGAACTTCTCTCTGTCGCCGCACCAGGATGTCACTTTCGCTCCCTTCAGTGCAAAGAAACGGCTGACAACGATTTTATCATCGACATTCCTGCCTTCCTCGATCTGATCCAGATTCGCATGAATCATCTGCCGCACATGATCCCCGCAGAAAACCGTGCGCGTAATAAACTGCGAGTACTGTAAATTCACCTGATCCTGCTCATAGTTGCTGTTGTTTGTAAATTCAGCGTACCCGGTAACCGTCAGTTCTCTTTCTTCCGCAGATGTGTTGGCAATGCATACATTCCACACCTCATATGCCCGGTCTAGCGGCACATAATATCTCACTTCTGAGTGAATACCGCTGTAATCCGCCAGCATTTTTGTATAAGCAGTTCCATGGCGGCATTCACTCCGGTAAGTTTTCAGATCCTTTCCCACCGGCTGCCAGGAAGCCGACCAGTAGTCTTTGCTTTTATTATCCCTGATATAAATATATCTTCCGGGTTCGTCAAACTGGTTAAAGATGTATCTTAAAATTCTTCCGTTAGCTCCGGATTTTGCAAAACTGTATCCGCCTGCATTGTTTGAAATAATCGCGCCATATTCCGGGGAACCGAGATAATTAACCCACGGTGCCGGTGTATCCGGTCTTGTAATTACATACTCTTTCTTCGTCTCGTCAAAATATCCATATTTCATATATGCTTTCTCCTGTTTTGATTTTCTAAGGTTTTCTGCATTAAATATAACCTTCCTTTGAAAATCAGAATACCAGATACGACATTAAAATATCAGATTCATGACCTAACTTTGTTCAGTAAATACGATAATTCCCGGACAGTGCCAGCATGGCAAACAGATACAGGAAATTGTCGTAATAACGGCGTTCCCCTGTCCGAAGCGGCGTCTCCCAGAACCTTCTGATGCACTCCTTTGCATTTTCTCCCTTCGCAGCCAGCGAAGCCTCTGCATTTACCGCTATCACCGCAACCGGGTGCAGCGCCCGCTCTCTAAGAAGCGTGCCGTCCGTCAGAAACACACCATCCCAGTGTCCGCTCTGCTTTTCGCAGTAAAAGCTCTGTAATTTTCCCGCAATCTCCTGCTGCCAGGGATCTCTCCCAAACCACAGCCAGTCCATGGCAATATTCGCAATCGTCCGGTACGCATCACTGTAATACCAGTCATGCCTGCCGAAAATCTCCTGATGTCCCTCATGCGGAGTCCCGTCATACTCCGCATACTCCGCCGACAAACCGGTGTCCGGATGACATGCCAGATGCAGATACGCTCTGCTCGCTTCTGCCGCGTCTCTCCAGAACTCCCGGTCATCTTCGTCCGCCCATCTGGCAAATAATTCATAAAAATGTGGCAGATGGTAAGACGGATCGCTGAAATTACAATTTGTAATAAACTTGATCAGATGCCTGGATGTGTCCCACATCGGTTCCCCCGGATGCCCCGGCTCTCCCTTGTGGATGCATTCCCGCAGAATTGCCCGCGCCTCATCTGCATAGTGGAATATTCCGGTTCCATTTCCCCAGCGGTTTGCCGCAAAAAACAGTGCCATGGCAAAATATTCTTCTCCGTCGGGAGCCGGACCTTCCGCATTTTTACTGCCATCTGTTGCACATGACCACGCAAAATAATTCTTACATGGTCCATCCTCGATGTACATATATGTCCGGGTCCATTTCCACAGCCGGTCAAACTCTTCCCTGCGGTTCATCTGCACACATGCCATCATTCCGTAGGACATTCCCTCTGTGCGCACATCATGATTGCCGGTGTCCTCTATGTATGCCATGTCGGCTCCCACCTCATGATAGAAACGCTCCTCATTCCCATAAAAAATCGTCTCAAATGTCTGCTCCACTCTTCTCTGAATCTCCGCTTCCGGATACCCGTACTCTGCAAACACATTGCGATACTTTCCCGTCTCAAATGCTCCCGCCATCGTTCTACTCCTTTTCTCCTCTTTCCTTTATGTGTGATACGTCTCTTTGGGTCCCAGATAACTTTCCGGGACATCCGTTCCTTCCGGGCGGATCAACAGCTTTTCCAGAACAAACCCAGGTGTGACGGAATAAATGCGCAGACGGTTGATACCACTTCTGCATGAAACCGGAATCTCCTGTCTGCGTATCTGGTCTAATACACCTTTTGCCCAGAACTCTCCCTGATCTCCAATCCGGTATCCCTCAGGTACCGCGTTATAAATCCGGATCTCACCACCGTTATTCTGCACACCGTAGCAGAGTTTCTGATCGTTCGCCACCGGATTGGAGGGCTGCATATAAAGCGTAAGTACATACCCGCCGGGCTTTGATACCCAGAAATGATACTCCAGATACGGTGCATTTTCTCCCGGCACACCATACGCTGTGACCGGAAATGCTTTCATGGCAGACCGCGTTTTTCCATAGTCCCTGATGCATTGAAACCGTACCTTTTCGTTTTTTCCTTCCCGCTTACCATCCGCTGCATATCCATCCTTCCGGTCTGCATAATGCTCTGCCTCCATCACAATATAACCTGCCGTATCCACAAAGGTACCTTCCGGTACTTCCGGCAGATTTTCACATACCGGTATCTCGATCCGGCAGCAGCCGGAAGGCGTTTTTATTTCAAGCACTCCACAAGCAGACGTACCTGTATTTCCATCCCGGTTCATTGCCCAACGCTCCCGGTTTATTACAAGTTCCAGCTTTTCATAATTGTGCTTTTTCCCGTCCAGCACGCCCTGCATCGGCCACACCGAAAGCCATTCCGGTTTTTCTGTGACCTCGTATGCAGCCTCACATTCACTCAGCCCATACAGGGTGATCCCGGCGCTCCTGCACGCAGGGTCTAAAAAATCCGGCAGTTTCATGGATTCCGTAAGCCACGGGCTTCCCTCTGCATGCTGCATCGTCTGATCCACTGTCACAACCAGTCTCGGTTTATCCGCGGGCAGTACCCGGTGAATCACAGGGTTTAAACATTCATCCTCATTCCAGTGCACAAATCCGATATGCTCCGATGCTCCCATGCCATCCCAGCGCCCGTGATCCATCTGATGATATACCGTCACCAGTTCCCGGTCACGCTTCAGACACTGTTCTACCGCATCCCCGTAATCATTCGCGCGAAGTGCTCCAAGCTTTGCCAGGTATTGATTCATCCCTGCCAGAAGATGCATCCTGGTCAGATTCAGTGTTCCTGCCGCAGGGTAATAGATGAGCGCCACAAACGCCGCTTCGTATTCCGGCGCATGTTCCTTCACCCACGCATACACACGCTCCGCTTCCGTAAGTATCCGTTTAATCTCCTCCAGTGTATCCTGCGTTTCTCTTCCATGCACCGGGTGATACACCATTGCACGCATTGCCTCAGGTCTTCTCTTTTGTATCAATCTGGTATATCCCTGCAGAACGTCCGCAATCTGTTCCTGTATTTCCTCCGTAAAGCTTCCAAACTGCTGCCTCGTCCACTGTCTGGTATACTCTGCGGTCTGATTGACGGCACCACTTCCCCAACGTCCAAAATCATATGCCATATCCAGAAAATACGACAGTGGGAACTCCTGCGTTGCAATATCCCCCACATTGACAATCCAAAGTTCCCGCACCCCGAATTCATATGCCGTTGTCATCTGTTCCCAGATTTTCGGAAGGTACGAACTGTTGATCCATTCATAGGAAATGGGCCAGCCGTGATAGTCCAGATGATAGTACATCCCATATCCGCCCTTATGCGTCCTCATCTCCTTTGTCGGCAGTGTCCTGAGGTTTCCATAGTTGTCATCACACAGCAGTAAAATAACATCTTCCAGTTCTTCCGATCCCATCAGCCCCGCCGTCTGATCATTTCCATAAAAAAACGCTTCCACTTCCTTGTAGAGAGCAAGCATTCTCGGGACACGCTTTACGTCCTCATCCACACACTCCCGGATCAGCTCATTCTGCGTTTTTAGCACATCGCGCAGCAGTTCAATATTGTCTTCCAATGTTGCTTTTTCTCCGAGAATTGCCGTATCCGCCTCTCCACGCATGCCCAGGGTAATCACATTTTCAAATTTTCCTCTCCGAAGCAGTCCGTCTTTCCAGAACCGGATGATGCCTTCCCGGTTCGTCCGGAAATTCCATGCATCGCCATATACCGAATCTTTTCCGCGCAGGTACTTATACTCCTCCCCCTGTCTCAGACACGGCTCATGATGCGACATTCCCATAATGATTCCGTATTCGTCTGCCAGCTTTGCGTTTGCAAGTCCCGGGCCGTCATCCCCAAATCTGGCGCTCCACATCGCCGGCCACAGATAGTTCCCTTTGAGCCTTAGTAGCAGTTCAAACACATGCTCATAAACCGAAGTCCCAAATCCCCCAAAGCGCCGGTTGCACCATGTTCCAAATGCCGGCCATTCATCATTGATAAAAAAACCGCGGTATCTTACAGACGGCTCTCCCGCCACACACGCCATCGATGCACGAAGCCCCACATGTTCACGGTGAGGCGGCCTGATACCACACCAGTCGACAAACGGAGATACGCCCAGAAGTTCTGACAGATGAAACAGTCCGTAGATTGTTCCACGCTTATCGCTCCCTGCAATCAGAAGAATCTGTGTTCCGTGCCATTCTGGATCATTCAGGAAAAACCAGCCATAACACTCCCGTTTTCCCCGGATCTGTTCCAGACCGATTCTCTTTTCTTCCTCCATCTGCTCCAGGAGCCTGCTTTTTCCAACCGTAGCCGGAACAATCACAGTCTCTGCCCGTTCTGCCACATCCGCAAGTTCTTCCTGTGATGTGCCGTACAGCACCCGCGGGCGTCTGTCCGTTACCAGCTCCACATCGCCGGCAACTTTATCCGCAATCTTCTTTACCCCGGAATCTGCTGCATCTTCCACCCAAAATATAATCTCTTCCATATTTTCAATCCTTCTCCTTATCGGAAAGAGTTCTTCAGCTGCTCTGCCAGCTGATGCCTGCGGGATGTCCAGTCAGATCCATCCTGTGCCTTTATCGTCGCCCGATGCTCTTCTCCCGGTATCACCCGGTATTTTTGAATGATCTCCTCCGGAATCCTCGCTTCTTTCCGCTTGCTGCACTTCTGCATCACAAGAATCATTTCCGTCATTTTTCCCTCTGCGATAAGCCGGTCAGCCATGTTGGCGATTTTTCCCTGATGAATCCACACACATTCGCTCTCCCACCGAAAGCTCTCCACAATAAGAACAGGATACCTCTGTTTTGCATGCTTCTCATATCCTGCCGGTGTATACACATAACACAGGCGGTATCCGCCATTTTCTTCCTCCCGGTACCATTCCATATGAAGCATGCCATGCGGCACATTCGCCAGCTGCGGATAACAGAACTCCGGTTCCGGAATCTCAAAATAATTGCATGCAAAACTGCCTTCCCCGTTATATCCGGCATACCCTGCCGGAACTTCCGGATGAATCGTCTCCACGCCGTTGACGATAAAATGTACCTCATGATAGCCGGCAGAAAGTCCTCCTATTTTTCCTCGCCATATTCCTGGCTGCTGCTCCGTTAACGCAGCCAAAATCTCATGCTTCTCCTTAAGCCGGACTTCCACACGAGCCGCACCGGGTGCCTCCAGATAGAATTCTGCCGTGCCGTCACTGCACACTTTTACGCCCGGTATGGTCTTTGGATATTTCCCTGCCGGTCTCCCCTGCGCATCCGTTTCAAACCGGATCTGCCGGTGTACCGGATCAAAAAAGAGCATCTGCTCCTCCATGCTCTGGACGGACAGCTGTTTTTCATCCAGGCGGCGCTCCATGCAGCATGCAGATGCCGTTTCTTCCACAGTCTCTGCGCCACAAAACAGAAGCGGCACAAAATCTCTCAGACTCTTTCTCCAGACATGCCATTCATGATAGCCTTCATATACTTTCTTTACGCAAAGCGTTTCTGATTCGCGCATTTTTTTACAGATATCCTCTATTCCGCGCGAAATCTCCTCTTCCCTGCTCCCGCAGGAGAAAAACACAACATCCGGTTTTTCTGCCTCATCCGTGCAGATCCTCTCTGCGTCATAAAGCGATACCCCGGAAAACATTCCAAGTGCCGAAAATTTATCCCGGTGCCTGCATACACTTCGTGCCGCCAGTGCAGACCCCAGTGAAAGACCTGCCAGTGCCCGGTAATTTCTGCCCTGCTTTACCGGAAAATGTGTTTCCACATAAGGAATCAGATCCTCCATCAGCTCTCTGTCAAAATCCCCGGGAAAGAAAACTGCCTCCTCACCCTCGATAAACGCATAATCACAGCTCATCACCACGATCATTTCCCTGCATTTATGCTCCGCGATCAGATTGTCCATGATGTAATTCAGCTTCCCCTGCCAGATCCATCCCGTCTCATTTTCACCGACACCATGCTGTAAATATAAGACCGGATACCGCCGGCTGGGATCTTTCTGGCTTCCATAAGGCGTGTATACATAACATTCTTTCAGGTGACCGTTTACACCGGATGCATACTTTGCCAGATGCACCGTTCCATGCGGTACCTCTTTCAGATAGTAAAATTCTGCTCCGCGCTCCGGCACCTCAAATGTGTTGATTGTCTCAAAGCAGCCATAAGAAAAACCGGCTTTCGGATGAAACAGTTTCACTCCGTCCACAAACCAGTGATAATAGTGCATTCCTCGCGGGAAATTCTCTATCTTCCTGTAAAACCCTCCGTTTCCATCCGGCAGGAGTGCAAGCGGCGCCGCATCAAAATAACCTCCCACACCCGCTACTTCCACCGTCTCAGCCGTCGGTGCATACAGATAGAATTCTACCGTCCCATCTTCCCACACCTTCACCGCCTGCCGTTCTTCCGTTGTCTCCGGCGCAAACGAAAATGCCTGCTGCACCAGCGCCTGGTTAAGTTCTGTCCCCATAAAAAAACCTCCCATTCTATTAAGATCTTCTGTGAGAATATCGTATAGAATGAAAGGTTCTACCGGCAGATGCGGCGCATCACTTCCTGCTGCAGATCCTCCATCAAAATCTGTGGACTGCAGGCATTGTATGCATCCATGTATTCCTGCCAGGCTGTATCAAAATCCTCTGCCATAATAACCCGCGGAAGCCACTCGTGCTTGATCTCATTGATCTGCTCATATATCATTCCTGCTTCTGTGGCATCAGAAAGCGATGTAGCATAAGAATACATCGGATACCAGTTTCCCGGTGCCTTATGATTCCCAATCATATCCACATAGCTTTCACAGCCATACGCCCTGAGACATTCCTGGACGTCCCCCGGCTGGCTTTTTAAAAATTCTGCCGGCTGGTATTCCAGTGAAAAAGCATTTTTCCCATCCGGAAGCATTCCCTCCCAACGTGGGAAATACGAGTAATAACAGAAATAGTCCGATGCCAGCAGATCATCCGAAAAACGCTTTGACTGTTCCTTCGTCAGATAGAAAACCCCTTCCTCATCCACGCAGTAGTCCGTTCCTTCCTGCCCCCAGAAACGCAGAATCTCCACCTCCGGCTTTAAAAGATCATTCACAAACTGTAAGGCACCGTCTATGTCTTCACACGAGACCGTAACCGACAGGCCGGAGGACGTATCGATAGATGCCGCTCTCTCGACATGCCACTGGTTCTCCACCCCCTCCTGCATCGTAATTGGAAGCGGTACATAATCGCATCCCTGCTCACTCAATTTCTGTCTGTCATATGCCGGATAAATCGCATAGTAAAACTGCCACCACTGATCCACCATTCCAAGGACCGCTCCGGTGGACAGCTTATTCAGATACTCTTCATAGCTGTTTGTGAACGCCTCCGCATCCAGTATCCCCTTACGATATTCTTCATTTAATTTTTCAAAATAAGCCCGCGCCGTCTCTGTCGTGTTGTAATCCATCACCTGAAAGGTCTGCGGATCGACCATGCAGCAGCCGTCATTGGGATATCCATCCAGAAACTGCGGCACATTCTCCAGGCAGAAATATCTCCAGTCATCGCTAAGAACCGTAAATGGTATATTCCTGGTTCCGTTCTCCATCATGGGATTGGTATTCACATAAGCCTCCAGCAGATCAAAATATTGCTCTACCGTATGAACTTCCGGATATCCTGCCCATTTTAAAACCCTCGTCTGAATCCAGAATGCTTCCCCGTCATGGATCACATCGCTGCTTTTTCCATTTGTCACCCCGAATTGTGGAATCCAGTAAATGTGTCCGTCTTCCTGGCGCAGCATATCCCACTGCTCATTCGTCATGTATTGCCGGATATTGGGATATTCCTCCCAGTACTCATCAATCGGAATCAATGCCTCTGCTTCGTATAAGGTTTTTCCCCCTGTATGAAGTCCGGATATCTGCCGCTGGCGATGTATGAATTGAGCGCCTGCTCCTTGGTCTGACCGGACAGCCAGAGTTCTTCACACTCTGCTCCTGTCACCTCTGCAATCTTCGCTTTCATGATATTTCCATATTCAAGGCTGTTTCCCTCCGTCGGAAAAAAAGCCGTAAAATGCTTTATCTGCGCTTCTGCCATGCGGTCTGTGTGTGCCGCCATGTTCCACAGCACCAGAAGCAGTACCATTAAGGTCATTCCTTCTGCCAGTCTCTTTTTCATCTGTTTTCCCTCTTTTCCAGTCAATTATACTGTTTTTAAGGGACACCGGCAAGATGGGATTGCATACGCTCCTTCGCTTTTATATGGAATTATTCTTTTACGCCACCGAGTGTAAGACCGGTGACAAAATATTTCTGTAAAAACGGATAGATACAGATAATCGGCAGCATCGTGAGTATCGTCGCGGCGGATCGCACAGATGTCGGCGTGACGGTTCCCACTGCATTCTTCATCGCCTCCGCTGTAGTTCCCTGATTCGTGACGGATGACAGCAGTTTCATCAGCTCATACTGCAGAGTTGTGAGATTTGAATTCATGCGGTTGTACAGCATGGCATCAAACCAGGAATTCCACTGTCCGACGGCGACAAATAATGCTACCGTTGCAAATACCGGCTTGCACAGCGGACAGTATATTTTCAGAAAGATCGTTGTATAACCTGCGCCGTCCAGCTGTGCAGATTCTTCCAGGCTGTCCGGAATTCCGTTCATATAGGTGCGGATCACCAGCATGTTAAATGCACTCACCATTCCCGGAATTACATACACCCAGAAGCTGTTGGTAAGTCCCAGTCCTTTGTAAAGCAGAAATGTCGGTATCATACCTCCATTCACATACATCGTAATTACCCAGAACAGAGACAGGCTTCTCTTAAACAGAAATCGTTTCCGGCTGACAACAAATGCCAGAATCGCATTTGCAGCCAATGCCAGCACAGTTCCGATCACGGTTCTTGCTACCGTGACATACGCGCCTGTAATCAGGTTGTCTTTCTGCAATACCGTAATATAATTTTTCCATGTAAACTTTCGCGGCCACAAATAGATGCCTCCCCGCAGGGCATCCGTACCATCGTTTAATGAAATTGCAAGCGTGTTGAGTACCGGATATAATGTGATAACCACAATGATAAACATAATGATTCCATTTACAAGTGGGAATGCATCAAAGGATCCTGTTTCCTTTCTTCTTTTTTTTGTTCCTGCCAGCTGTTGCATGCTATTACCCTCCTTAGAATAACCTTTCTTCTCCATTGCGCTTTGCGATCTGGTTCGCAATCACAATCAAAATGATGCTTACTGCACTCTTAAAAATACCTGCGGCCGTACCGATGGAGTAATCCCCCTGGCTGATGCCCCATTTAAGTACATAGATGTCAATCGTCTGGGATACCTTCTGTACCAGTCCGTTTCCAAGAAGATACTGAATCTCAAATCCTGCATTTAATACATTTCCTACATTCATTAACAGAAGAATCATAATCGTTGGTTTGATTCCCGGAAGTGTCACGTATTTGATTTTTGCCCATCTTCCCGCACCGTCAATGGAAGCCGCTTCGTACAAAGAAGGATCAATGGATGTGATGGCTGCCAGGTAAATAATGGCATTCCATCCTGTCTCTTTCCACACATTGGCAAACGCGACGATCGGCCAGAAATAATTCGGATGTGCAAAAAAATTGATTGGCTGTGTAATCACATGCAGATTCATCAATATCTCATTGATGATTCCGCTTCCTGAGAGCATATCATGCAGAATTCCCGTTACGATAATCCAGGACAGGAAATGTGGCAGATAAGAGATGGTCTGGACAACCTTTTTCCCGCCATGTGATTTTATCTCATTCAAAAGAATGGCAAATGCGATTGCAGTCACAAATGTCACAACCAGGTTTATCACACCCATCGCAAGCGTATTCCGGATGACACGGATAAATGTCATATCCGAAAATAAGGTCTGAAACTTCTGCAGTCCCACAAACTCAGAGTGGAAAATTCCAAGCTTTGGCTTATAATTCTGGAACGCCATCGCCCATCCCGCCAGTGGAAGGTAATAGAAAATGATGCCATAGATTACCATCACACCACTCCAGAACAGCAGAACTTTCTGTCTCTTTATTTCTTTCCAGGTGATCTTTGCTTTATATTGATTTTCTTTTTCTTTGGATCTTGTTCTCGTCAAAGCCATACCCCACTCCTTAAAAAAACAGGCAGATGAAATCTTCCTTGCATCTGCCTGTTTCCAATTTCATTTTATGTGTTATTCGTATTTCGCTGCTTCTTCCATTCTCTTATCAAGTTCTGTCTGTAACTCACCGATAAACGCACCCGGATCGCAGCTGTTGTATGCATCCATGTACTCTGCCCATGCCGCGTCAAAATCTTTTGCCATCACGACCTGTGGGAGATACTCGTGCTTGATCTCACCGATCTTATTCCATGCCATACCGCCTTCCGTATCGGTAGTGAAGCTGTTTGAATAGGACCACATCGGATACCATGCACCCGGAGCTTCATTTGTTCCGATCATATCCACATAGGTCTCTGCGCCATAAGCAGAAAATGCTTCTTTTACATCATCATTTAATCCGTCAAAGAATTCATTCGCCTGTCCATCCGGCTTATTCGCATTGATTCCGTCATCACTTGTACCGGAATACTGCGGAAAATAAGAATAGGTACAGGTATGGGATGCTTTGTATGCAGTGTCAACCGCTCTGGTTCTCTGCTCCTCTGTGCGGTAAAATTCACCGTTGTCATCCACATTATAGTCAACGCCTTCCACTCCCCAGAAACGCAGGTTGTGAATATCCTGTGAGAGGAGGTCATCTACAAACTGCAGTGCAGCTTCCACATCCTCACAGCTTGTGGTGATCGCAAGACCGTCTGATACATTTAACACACCGCCAGAACAGTGCCACTGGTTTTTGACACTCTCATCAATGGTAATCGGAAGCGGAATGTAATCGCATCCCTGTGCATCCAGCCCTGCCTGCTTGATTGCATCTCCCGCAGTGTAAGCAAAATCCCACCACTGGTCAATCATGCCAAGTACACGTCCGGTTGACAGTTTGGCAATATACTCATCATAGGTCTGTGTAAAGGATTCCGGATCTACAATTCCCTTCTGATATTCTTCATTCAATTTCTGGAAATACTTTACTGCGGTATCCGTCGTATTATAATCGATCACCGTCAATGTCTCCGGATCTACGATACAGGAGCCGTCGTTTGGATATCCATCCAGAAACTGCGGCGCATTCTCAAGGCAGAAATATCTCCAGTCATCGCAGAGAATCGTATACGGAATGTTCTCTGTTCCGTCTTCCATGGTCGGATTTGCCTCATTATATCTCTCAATCAGATCAAAATACTGATCCATGGTACGGATCTCCGGATAATCCGCCCATTTTAATACCCTGGCCTGAATCCAGAATGCCTCATCGTTGTGTGTACAAACCTTCTCTTCTCCCTTGATATTGCTGAACTGCGGTATCCAGTAGATATGTCCGTCGTCCTGGCGAAGCTGATCCCACTGCTGCTGTGTAAAGAAGTTTTTGATATTCGGATAATCATCCAGATAATCATCGAGTGCTACCAGAACGTCTGCATCATAGAGCTGTGACTGTCCGCTTCCCCCGCAGATAAAGTCCGGCAGTTCACCACCGGTGATCATCATGCCGACAGCTTCCTCTGCCGTCTGTCCGGTCAGCCATGTTTCCTTCACTTTCACGCCGGTCTTATCGGCAATGATCTGCTGAATCTCATTGTCGTCATTGATCTCTGAACCGGGAACTGCAAAAAAAGCCGTAAATTCTTTTACCCCACCGGCTTCCGTGCTGTCTGCACCGTCTGCGTTTTCCTTTGCGTCTGTCGATGCCGCATCACTCCCGCATCCGGCAAACATGGCTGCCATCATTGTGGCTGCCAGCAATACACTGATAAGTTTCCTTCTCTTCATCTTGTAACTACCTCCCTATTTGATAATACTATTTTACCTTTCTGGCAGATTCAGACAATTGGAGGAAGTATAGATAAAAGCAGGGCAAAGTATAGGTTCTTATTTCCATACTTTGCCCTGCTTTTGAACTTGCCGTATTTCCTTTATGCCTCACGCCGGAACTTCGCCGGTGTACAGCCTTTTACCAGAATAAAACGGTTCACAAAATAATCAAGATCATGATACCCGACTTCCTCCGCAATCTCGACAATCTTCTTATCGGTATGTAACAGCAGATCCGCTGCCCGTTCCATTCTGTAATTATTCAGATAATCTTTGAATGACTGCCCGTTTTTCTTACGGAACAGCTGTCCCAGATATGCGCTGTTGACGTAATATTTTTCACTCAGGCTCTTTAATGTGATATTCTTTGCATAGTTTTCCCGGATCTCACGCTCAATCTCTCCTAGCACTCCTCTGGATACATTTTTGCGAAGCTGCGACAGATAGTCCCCGTATTCACATGCAAACCGGGTCAGATGCGCCTTGCTGCCGCGCATTACCCCCTTTTCAAAGCTGCTCTCACTGATCAGGCGCAGAATCTCTTCCTGATTTACCCCATCATCCTGCTCACTCGCCAGATGGATCAGCTGAAACAGAAGATAATTGATGTTCAGATTCATCGTCTCACCGGTCATTTCCCTGCTTATCATCTCCCCGTAAAACTGCTCAATCGCACTCCGTATCTCTACATGGTTGTTCTGCTCCACAGCTTTTAACAGACGATCCAGACTGCTCTTGCATAAAACAATTCCTCCGGAAGTAACCTGCACTTCCTCCTCATAGTAATAGATCGGCTTTTTTGCGCGGAATCCCTGAAAAGACCGGAGCATACACGCATTTCCATAAGATCTGGCAATGTTGCTGATATCCTGCACCTTTTTCCCTACAAGCATGATGACCGGCTGGTGCATGTTAGCAATCAGATACTCAAGAAACCGGTTCAGATATGTTTTCCCATCAATCCCCTGCTCCTTTGCAAACGCATCACAATACAATAACCCGATGTCATAAATCTTCTCATGCGTTGAAACATCAAAGACACAATGTGATGCATGAGGTCCCAGGAACTCAATACAATACTGGTACAGCTGCCGCTGAAAGCCCCGTTTTTCCTTATCTGATATTTCCTCAGCTCTGCCGTCATCATCCATCTGAATCTCTACATACCGTATACCGGATGCCCCATCCATATGCGACTTCACATACTCCAGATTCACACTGTCAAACTTTCCCTGAATCAATGCGATCAGATGTCTGGACAGATACGCCTGCTCCATTTCCCGGCTGCTTTGCTTCTTCTGGTTGTCCGCCCTTCGCAATACCTGGACTTTATTCAGCACCTTCAGCAATTCTTCCCGATCTACCGGTTTCAAAATATAATCTGTGCAGTCATAACGGATCGCCTTTCTCGCATACTCAAAATCTGCATATCCGCTCAGGATCACAAAATGTGCATCGGAAATCTTTTCCCCGCGGATTTTCTCCAGAAGTTCCAGTCCTGTGACGACCGGCATTTTTATATCCGCAATAATGAGATCTACCTGCTCCCCGCGCAGATATTCCAGTGCTTCCCCTCCGTTTGCCGCCGTCTTAACAACTTCAAATCCCTCCTGCTCCCAGTCAATCAGTATCTTCAGTCCCTGTAATATAAACGGCTCATCATCCACGAGCAATACCTTTAACAATGCTTCCCCCATCTTTTTCCTTCCCTTCTCTACAATGGCATCCGGATACTCACTGTCGTACCGACACCCTGCTCCCCCTCTATATCAAATGCCACCTGCTCCCCGAATACCATTTTCAGCCGCAGACATGCATTGATGATTCCCACTCTTCCGCCATCCTTTAGCATATCAATGCTGGCGTTTAGCATGCGCTCTTTTAATTCCTGCATCTGGGAGGCGTCCATGCCGCATCCAGTATCTTCCACTTCCAGATAAAGTGCCTTCTGCTTTTGGCAGATCCGCACAAAAATCCAGCCGGGAGCTGTCTTTGCCTCAATTCCATGTACACAGGCATTTTCCACAAAGGTGACAACTGTCATTTTGGGAATTTTAATGTCCAGACAATCCTCTTCCACTTCAAGACTGTAACTTAACCGCTCTCCAAACCGATACTTCTGAAGCCCCAGATACGCTCTCACAAATTCCATTTCCCTGCGGATCTCGACACTGTCGTTTCCCCATTCCACATACTGACGCTGCATCAGCGCCAGCTTTTCCACCATGTCTGCCGTCTCATATTCGTTTTTCAACAGGCTGTGCATGCGGATGCTCTCCAACGCATTAAACAGAAAATGCGGATTGATCTGGCTGTGCAGCGCGAGCAGTTCTGCATTCTGTCTTTCCACCAGCATCTCCTGTTCTTTAATCTTATTCTTATACACAATCTGAATGAGTTCATTTGTTCTCGCAACCATGCGGTTGTAATTGCGCATCAGGCTTCCAATCTCATCTTTTCCACGCACATACGAAATCGGCACCAGATGTTCCCCGCCGACTGTCTCAAACGCCTTGCTGAGTTCGCTGATTCTCTGCGTAAATGACCGGTTAAATCCCCGCACCAGAAGGAGTGGCAGAATCGCATTTACAACAATTAAGAATCCAATCAGCGGCAGGTTTTTCCGGATTTCCGTCCACAGCTGGCGTTTGGGCTGCATGACATAAATATCCAGATCCATTCCGTAAAACTCGAGTTCCTGACAATATCCGACCCTGCCCGTCTGGTCAAATGTCTGAAATTCCTTTCCGATACTGGAATATCTGCCATTTGATAAGACAATCTTATCTCCCTGGCAGATAAATACATCCGTGTCATAATTCATTTTCTCTAACGTCCGGTTTACTGCACTGTAATCGATGTTGATCAGCAGCACCTTTTCCATACTATTTTCCGCATAAAAGTCCAGCTTCTGGAAAAAAAGCATCCGTCTCTGCGGCTCCACCGAAGGTGCCCTGCTGTCATCATACTGAAAATACAATCCCTTATTCAATCCGTTATCCTGAAAATAGCGGTACACTTCTGTACCGCGTATTTCCTTCATATTACATACCTTTCCCCCATTCACGATCGTGTCATTATCCACATACATCGTGATTACCATGTTGTTCATGCCAAGTCCGCTCTCAAACAGGGTATCTTTAAAAAAATCCTGATAACTCACCACATAGTCCAACGGATCGCTGTAGGTATTCGACAAAAAACGGTTAATATATTTGCTCGTATAAATACTTTTCCCGATCTCTGCTGCATTGTTGACCGTATTTGAAATACTGTATGCAACTGCATTGGCAATATTCGCCATCTCATGCTCTCTGGCTTCCCGCTCAGACTTCATGACAACAGAAAATACCGCACTGTCCGTCACAATCAGCGGAACCAGCACGCACAAGATATACAGGATATAAAATTTATTTTTTATTTTAAAGTCATCCATCCAGACTTCAACCGCATGCAGAATTCTCTTCATATCCTCTCCCAGTATTTTTATACTAACATTGTTTTTCATCGAGTGCAACGGATACCGGCAGCATCAGTATTCCACTTCCGTCACATTTCCCGTTTTGCATATAAAAAGTGTGCTCACCGTCTGTCCGGTCAGACGGCTGCTTCTCTCATCCGGCTGCTGCCCTCCGACTGCGATCTCATAGCTTCCCGGGTGTACCAGACATTTTCCCTCCTCGGAGATCAGTGCAAAATCACGCGGAGAAAGGGTGATACAAACCTCTTTCTTTTCCCCACATTCCAGTGCAACCGACCGGATTCCCTTCAGCTGATAGCCGGGATCGTAAGCTTCTCTTTCACTGAATCTGACATATACCTGTACCGCTTCCTGTACCGGGTAGGTACCGGTATTCTCCACCGTTACATGCACCGTTACCGGCTCCAGTATTCCAAAATCTGTGACATCTGCATGTGCATCAGAATAACGGATCTGCGAATAGGTAAGACCATATCCAAACGGATAGAGCACATGTCTGTCCGTATACCGGTAAGTACGTTCTGCCATGGAATAATCCGTAAAATCCGGAAGAAATTCCGTTCCTTCATAAAAGGTAACCGGCAGTTTTCCGCACGGAGAGAATTCTCCGAACAATGCCTCTGCGATTGCTTTTCCACCTCTCGCTCCCGGGTACCAGCAATCCAGTATTGCCCGTATCTGTGCATGTTCCTGCGCCCACGACAGATCCAGTGCACTTCCCGCCAGCACGGTGAGCACAATCGGTTTTCCGACTGCTGCGACCGCCTCTAAAAGTTCCTGCTGCAGTCCGGGAAGCTTTAGTCCCAGCTTGTCACCGCTGGCATACTCATTTCCCGCATCTCCTTCTTCACCTTCGATGCCCGCATCCAATCCCAGACACATCACAATGACATCTGCCCGCTCCGCAGCAATCAGCGCTTCCTTAAACCGGTCCTTCGGCTCCCCGAGAAATTCTACCTGATCCTTATACAGATGGCAGCCCTGCGCATATAGGACGCGGGTTTTCTCTCCGGTGTATTCTTGAATTCCCTCCAGCGGTGTAATGTATCTGGAGGATGTCCCCTCATAATTTCCAACCAGCGCTGCTCTGGAGTTCGCGTTTGGTCCGATCACTGCAATGGTATGGATCTGTTCCTGCTTCAGCGGAAGAAAATGGTTGTCATTCTTAAGCAGCACCATACTTCTTTTCGAGGCTTCTAAGGACAGTGCAATATGTTCGGGGCACTCCACCACATCATAAGGAATGTTCGCATATGGAGACGGATAATCCTCCATCATCCCCAGCCGGATTCTGACATCCATCAGGCGCTCCACCGCTTCTGTGATCGTCTTTTCCTCCACCAGTCCCTGTTCACAGGCACGGCTTAAATACAGAAATGCCTTCCCGCAGTTTAAATCACAGCCATGGTTGACAGCCATTGCCGCAGATTCTTCTACCGTCTTTGTCACATGATGGTGCTCATGAAAATCAAGAATTGCCCAGCAGTCGGACACTACGTGTCCCTCAAAACCGAATTGTTCTCTTAAAATATCCTGCAGAAGTGTCTTGCTTCCGCACGCCGGTTCCCCGTTGACGCGATTATAAGCGCCCATCACGGCTTCCACACCGGCATCCTTGACACACCGCTTAAATGCATACAAATACGTATCGTACAAATCGTGCAGCGACACCTTTGCATCAAACTCATGGCGCAATGCTTCCGGACCGCTGTGCACGGCAAAATGCTTGGCACACGCAGCCGCCTTTAAATGATCCGGATCTTTGCCCTGAATCCCTCTGATATACGCACAGCCAAGCTTTGCCGTCAGACAGGGGTCCTCCCCGTACGTCTCATGTCCTCTCCCCCAACGTGGATCTCTGAAAATGTTAATATTCGGCGCCCAGAAAGTCAGACCTTTATAAATACCTCTGTCTCCTCTTCCTGAATACGCTTCAAACTTTGCCCGTCCCTCGGTGGACACCACATCTCCGATCTTCTCAAGCAGTTCTTCATCAAAAGTCGCTGCCAGGGCAATTGCCTGTGGGAACATTGTCGCCACACCGGATCTTGCCACTCCGTGAAGCGCCTCATTCCACCAGTTATACGCCGGAATATGCAGCCGCTCAATCGCCGGTGATTCATAGCGCATCTGGCTGATCTTCTCCTCCAACGTCATCTGTTCCACCAGTCTTTTTGCATATTCTTTCGTCTCCAGACTCATCTCTCTCCCTCTCCTTTTGCTCTATTCTTCTGCTCCACTGCACGTAAAGCTCACATAATCCGCATAATTTTTACTGTCAGTTCCATGCGAAGACGCGTACATTCCAATGGTGCATCCCACAAAGCCTCCCGCCTCTTCCGTGGTATACGCAAGCAGGCTGACCTTATCGCAGGCACAGATCATTTTTTCTCCCAGCCTTACCCAGATACCCGCACTCTGCTCCTCTCCGCGGATCAGAATCTCCCATAACTCCTGCTCTTCTTTCAGAAGAACTTCACGGATGACCTCTTCCCTGGCATGAACATATGCGCTCACCCGAAAGCAGACATCTGCTCCCTTTTTCCCGATCTCCATCCTCAGATGATTCTCATGGTTCTGGTATAATACCATTCCCGCCGTCTCATCCTCCGACTGTGGTTCAAAGCGGAATCTGACCGCTGCATGGAAATGATAGCTTTTCTGACGAAGTCCGAAATAACTGCTGCATCCTTTTTCACCGATCGTCTGTTTTCCACAGTATAAGCGGAATACACCGCGTTTTTCTGTCAGCGAATAGGATGCCTCATTTCTTCCCCCGATCCCAAGCAGCCTCTGATCCGGTCTCGTCTCCCAGAAACACAGGGTATCGCACGTTCCTGTTTCTTCCGGAAACCGGTACTCTTTTAGCGGCACTTCCAGTGTCTTCTCCAGACGTCCGGTTCCGGCAGCAATTACCGGCCATCCATCCTGCCATACAACTTTTGCCAGAAAAGTCTCGCGCCCCATACTTCCATGGTTCTTACAGCGTCTCGTGGCGAGCATCACCACATACCAGTTCCCGTTTTGATCCTCCACCAGATCCCCATGCCCAGCATAGACCACAGGATAATCCGCCCCAAGATTCCGATGTGTAAAGATCGGATTGCGCGGGCATCCCTCAAACCATTGAAACAGCTTTCGGCTTCTCGCCACACTGATGCTGTGTTCCGGTCCGGTTCCTCCTTCTGCATGCAGCAGATAATAATAGCCGTCTTTTTTGTACAGATGTGGTCCCTCCGGCCAGATTGCCCCTCTCACAGCCCCTTTCCAGATTGCCATGCTCTCTCCGACCAGCTTCTTCGTCGTCAGATCCAGTTCCTGCACCCAGATCTCCCAGTCCCCATTGTACCTTACTCCATCGGGATTCGGTCTGGTTCCGCAATAATAGCACCTGCCATCCTCATCAAAAAACAGGCTGGGATCAATCCCGGCTGCTTCTTCTCCCAGATAACAGGGATCTGACCACGGTCCCTCCGGGTGCTCCGCCGTCACAATAAAATTACCTCCATAGCTGACATTTGTGGTAATCATATAATAAATACCCTTATGGTATCGGATGGTCGGCGCATAGATTCCCCTGGAAATCTCCTCTCCCCCAACAGCAAGCTGCTCTTTTCTCTGCAGAATATTTCCGATTTGCTCCCAATGTGCCAGATCCCTGCTGTGAAACAGCGGAACACCTGGTGCATATGCAAAACTGGATGTTACCAGATAGAAATCTTCTCCTACCCGGCAGATCGACGGGTCCGGATAAAATCCCGTCAAAATCGGATTCTTAACTGTAACCATAGCTTTTCCCCCCTACTCCACATATCCAAATCCGAGAATCGTAAATTTCTTATCCAGATTCTCACCGCTTATCTGGATTCTCACGGTATGTGCTGCCGTTTCCTTCTCCTGAAATACGAGCACCGCATTACAGTGCAACCAGTTATTGACATGTGGATCTGCTGTGAACCGGAATTCCCCATCCACCAGCACATCCGCTGTCCCGGCATCCACCTCGCCGGAATCCTTAAATATCAGAAATAACGCTCTGCATGTGATCGTCAGTTCAAAAAACGCCCGATCCGGCTTAGTTCCATCATACATCCAGTTATATGGGAATTCCGGCGTAGTGCAAAGATCCTGATCCATTTCCACACACTGCAGTTCGTGATCTGTCGCATCAAAGCCTCCCTCTCTCATACTGGCGCCCTCATATCCGTCCCGCCGGTCTAAGAGTTTTACTTTTTCAAACGAATTGCCGATCGCAGGCTCCCCGCGCAGACACTGTTCTAAGACTTCCTCCTCCGTCATGCCCTGCCGGAAGCTGTCCACCCTCGCATGGTCGGACGTATCACATATCTCCATCAGGTATTCCAGACAATCTGCCATAATGGTATGTCCAAGGTTGGTCGGATGAAACATGTCATAAAAAAACTGGTTCTTCGTAATCACTCTTTTCTGTTCTTTTCCGGAAAACTGCGGGGTAACCGCATCCAGAATACTTACCATCGGAAGGTCGTACTGTCTTCCCACCGGCTGCAGACGTTCCTGAAGATTCCAGTCATTTGCAAATACGGAAAACAAGAGTACCACCGCAGGTCTCCACGGCAGCTTCAATACCTTACGCACCAGACTCTCATAGCAGTCCCCTTTGGTCTCATCTCCCTCATCATTCACCGCAAACTCGATTACAACAAGATCCGGCTGTTCCCCCTCACGCAACACATCTCTGTCAAAACGGATCATTCCAAGCTCCGATGGGGTTCCTCCTACTCCCGCCTTGATGAATCTGACATTATTGTTCCGTGCAAATCGTTTCTGAAACAGCTGATATGCCTTATATGCATAACACTCTGTGTGAATCGGCACTGCCCCTGCCCCCTGTGTGATGGACCCTCCGATAAAAGCAAGCGTCACTTCTTTTCCGGCTCGCGCTTTCTCAATCACTTTCCGAATGCGGTAGGTATTTCCCAGGTTCATAAGAGAGCGCTGCACCATCTTATAATATTCTTCCGAATGGAGATCCACTTTTTCTTCTGTCAGATCTTCCGGTGCCGTAAATCCGTCGTTTAAATAAAAACGGACATCTGCCTTTCCCACCCGTTCCGGTTTGTCAAATGTAAAGCGGATCTGTCCGGGCACATCATCATCCAGACTCCATTCATAATCCGACAGACAGATCCTCTGTTCCATCCCATCTCCCTGCAGTGTTGCCACCAGATTCGTTCCGCCCCCATACAAATCCTTTTTGCCGTACATCTGAAAAACAAATTCTATCTTTTCAGCCGGATGCTCCATCTCAACCGACACACCAATACTGTGTACAAGCGTGCGGAAGCCTTTCACTGTACCGAGCAGTTCAAGTATTCTGCTATCCGTGATATTTCCGACAATCTGTGCACTGTTTGCCAGACGGCCGTCACTTTCATAGATGAACTGCACTGCTTTGCCATCTCCCTGCTTCAGTCCGCAGATCTCTTTTTCACGCATAATATAAAAATATGCTCTTGCTTTTTCCGGGTCTCTCGGTGCCACTGGTCCTGTCATTCTGTGCTCCTCCTGCCATTTTATTTTATATACATCTATGGTAGCACAGATCTCCTTCCGGATACGCGGGAGAAACTATAGATATTACTACGATAAATTAGTGTTCTTGCCCCTGCCCCCGCGGAGCGTTTTACCGGAAGCCGTCACATCAGAAATAAACGGCTGCCTTTATGCGGTAAGTAATATGAGGAGAACCGTTCTTTTTCTGATGTGACCGTCTTCCGGTATTGATTCGGCAGCATTCCGTACCGCTTCCGGAACAGGTTGGAAAATGCCTTGCTGTTTGGAAAGCCGTGGTTTAATGCAATCTCGCCAATCGCAAGATCCGTCTCTTCCAGATCCCTCACGGCATGCTCCAGACGCACACTCGACAGATATTCCTTGTAATTGATCTTCGCATATTTTTGAAACATCCGGGAGAGATACGCCGGTGAATAACCGAAGATGCCTGCCAGCTTTTCTAAAGAGAGATCCTCCGTATAATGCTCCTTCAGATACCCGGTAATCCTTCCAAGACGCTTAAGCTGCTTATTGTTCTTAAGTATCTCTTCGCCCACCTCAAGCTTCCGGTATCTTGTCACCAGAAGATACTCCAGCTGATAAAAACAGCTTAGCATTTTTAATTCGTAACCGGTCTGTTTCTCACCGTACGCCACAAACATTGTCTCGAGCAGTGAAAACACCTGACGGTCATCTTCTTTTCCGCTGTGCGAAAACCAGATAAACTGTTCTTCCGTATAATAATCCGCAAAGACGCCAAGCGGAATCTGCAGCACAATCGTCTCGTTTGGCAGAGGGGCATGGATCGCATGCACCTCATTGCTGTTCACCAGCACAAACTCCCCCGCTGCAAGCACATATTTTTTCTCATTCAGGAAAAAATCAAGCTGCCCCTGTCTCACGGCAAATATCTCGATAGAACGGTGCCAGTGCTTCTCCCTGATATATTTTCCGCCGCCGCCCTCAAAGAGAAACAGCTTAAACGGAAGTCCCCTGTCCGGAACGATCACTTCATGCTGGTAAACAATATCATTCACTCCACTTCGGTCTCCTTTAACAAAATTTCATTACCGCGCAGTAAGCTGAAACCGCCGGTTTTCACCAGCCATCCTCATAAAATATACTGTATGTTTTTTATTTTGTTAAAAGTATAACATAATTTTCAATTTTCTCATTTATTTTTCACAATTAATTTATATTTTGTTTATCTTTCTTTGAAATACTGCACAATTTCCATGTTATCTTTTTTTGCGTTTCCGGAATTCTTCCCGTTTTCCTACTCCGGCAAACTGTCCGACAAACATAAAGTTCCCCACCCCACCTGCGGATTCGGATATTCCTGCAGCAGACCAGAAGCCCTTCCTCCTCCGAGCGGACGCGCTCCGCGGATCAGGTACGCCTTTATTTTTTCTCCGTACAGGTACGCATCGTTTCCGCGCACAATCCCCCATTCCATCAGAAGTGCCGCGCTCCCCGTCACAAACGGGGTTGCCATCGAAGTTCCGGAACGCGCCGTATAGCCTCCGCCCGGCGCGCAGGAGGTGATCTCCACGCCCGGCGCCGCAAGATCCGGCTTGACCTGTCCGTTTCCGGTAAATCCTCTGCCTGAAAATCCCGCCAGCTGCCCGAACCTCGCGTCGTACGCCCCGACCGTAATCACCTTTGCCGCAGTGGACGGAATGGTAAGCGTCGTCTCCTCCCGCGGCAGAAGGAATCCGGTGCCTTCGTTTAAAACGCCTCCCGCCGGGAACCACATATCATAGCGCCCCGTGACGATGCGCTGTGGAATCAGGCGCACCGTCCAGATTCCACTGTCCACATAGTCCCGCACAGGAAGAAAGTCCAGGTAAATCTCCTGATAGGGGCTGTACGGACTCGGCTCTCCATAGTAGAGCAGAATCTGCGTCTGCCCCAGCGTAAAACGCTGCGGTCCCTGTATCTGGCGGATCGGTCCGATCTGCATGCCGCCCGGATGAATGAGAAGCACCGCCATCTCATCCGCATAGGATTTCCAGATCTGAAGATTTAAGGCGCTCTCGTACGCGCTCACCGCGAACTCTACATTTTCCGCCTGCCCCATTCCAAGCGCTCCCGCTGTGTGCGTGGCAGCCGCTCCCTCATTCCCGCTTCCGATCACGATCGAGCTCTTCCAGTAGTTTGCGAGATCATCCAGATAAGTCTCGATGAGCGACGTTCCCGTGTGGCTTCCGTAATTATTCCCAAAGCTTAAGTTGATGGCGATCGGCTGCTGCCGCTCCTGCGCTTTTCTAAGGCAGTAATCCACCGCCTGCATCAGTTCCGTCGTCCGCGGGAACGCTCCCTCCCGCTGGTTGCCGAGCTTTACAATCAAAAGATCGCTCTCATACGCCACACCGCGGTATCTTCCCTCCGATGCTCTTCCGTTGCCGGCGGCAATTCCCGCCACGTGTGTCCCGTGTCCCGATGCATCCCTGCTCGGGCAGACCGCATACCGCTGCTGTTCCGTGGGCTGCGCGAGCGCCTCGTTGATGCGCGCCTCATCGTACTCGGTTCCAAGGAAATACCCCGCCGGCGCCGACAAGCCCCTGGACGCCGGGATCGTCTGATCCCAGAGACTGACAATGCGGGTCGTACCGTCCGCCCTCCTAAAATCCGGATGCGCGTAATCGATGCCGGAATCAATAACCGCCACAAGGACACCGGCACCCGACAGGCCGGTTCTCTCCTGCAGCTGCGTAATGCAGGATGCACGCTTTCCATTGTCCACCGCGAAAAATAAAAGTTTCGGCTTTTCCATGTACTCGATTTTATCCAGCGCTGCCACCGGCTCCACGAGATGTTCCGGCAGCACTAAAACGGCATATTCATTCTGCAGATTTGTCAGTTGAATCCGCGGATATTCCTCCGAAAAATTTTTAAAAAGGAGCGCCTCAAGCTCCTCCGTTGTCCCGACAAATTTTACAATGACCTCCCACGTCTGTTCGGCACTATCGTAGCCGATGTCCAGCTCCAGCGACTTCTCCCGCTCCTCCTGTGTCGCCGCCAGTGCCAGATTCAGCAGATTCTCCATTTTTTCGTTCGGCATAAAAATCTCCGCAACAACATCTTATTTTTATTAGATGCCGCCGCGGAGACCGTTATGTCTGCCTGTATTCTGTTTTTGTCTGTTTTTTATTTCACCCGCTCAGAAAACATCATAAAGAAGCTGACCAGAAGACATCCCACCGACACCCAGATCATGTGAATACCGTAGCGCATGGACAAATTGCCGCCGATGCCGGCTCCGATCGCAAAGAAAAGAATGATTCCGAAATAGTAGAGCGACTGTCTTAACTGTTCCGGTCTCTTGTCCCGCAGATACATGGAAAATGCCGCCGTGCCGCTCCGCAGATTGCCAATGCACATCGTGCTCGCATAGGAATAGCCATTTACCTTGCGGAACGTCTGCACCTGCATCGCGCAGGCAAAAGACACCAGCACCGTCGCCGCCATGTTGTATTCCTGCGGGATAAATCCCACTGCAAATAAAATCACAATCTCAAGCAGCAGAATTCCCTGTCTCCAGTGAAGCCGCTTCGCGTATTTGAAACGCCCCTGTATGCACTCCGCAAAAAACACGCCAAACGCAAACGCCAGCAACGGGAACAGATAGCGCAGTCCGTCCATCCATCTGCCCACCATAAAATTCTGACTCATCAGCACCACGTTGCCGGTCTGGGCATTGGAGAAGACCTCCTCCCTCGTATTATAGGTATAGGCATCCTGAAATCCGCCGGAGACCGCCAGAAAAATACTGGTCAGAAATGCCTCTGACATCTGAAGTTCGTTCTTTTTCTCGTTCATAAGTATCTCTCACCCTTTCACATTCTTCTCTATTATAGCGGTTTACGTGAGATGCGCAAGTACCCGTTTTCTGCCGGCTCATAATTTCCGTTTGCGCGGCATACACTATTCCAGTATCTGAATGTGCGGCAGCCTGCCGGCGCATTCTCCCATGAAAGGAGTATTTTATATGTGCGGAATCTCCGGTTTCTGCGACTTTTCTAAAAATTTTAAAAAGGAACCCGTCCTCTGGGAACGTATTCTCACCAACATGCATCACGCGCTCGCCCACCGCGGCAGCGACAGTTTCGGCACCTATTTAGACACGCATGTGGGGCTTTCCCACGCCAGACTCAGCATCCGCGACATTGCGGGCGGCAGTCAGCCCATAATCCGGCAGGATGGGGAACGCACCTGCGCGATCGTCTACAATGGCGAGATCTACAACACCGACGAACTGCTGCCGCCGCTTCTCGCCGCCGGGTATACTTTTTCCACCACTTCCGATACAGAAGTTATTCTCTGCGCCTATCTGCACTATGGGAAGGATTTTGTCAGCCGCCTGAACGGCATTTTTGCCTTTGCGATCTGGGACAGCGGAACCGGTGAACTGCTTTTGTACCGTGACCGTGCCGGTACCAAACCGTTCTTCTACAGCACCCCGGGCGGCACACTGGTCTTTGGCTCCGAGCCAAAAGCGCTCTTCTGCCACCCGGATATCACGCCCGCCATCGATGAAAACAGCCTGTTGGAGCTTCTGTCCATCGGTCCGGCACGCACACCCGGCAACGGCATTTTTTCCGGCATGCGCGAAGTTCTCCCCGGTCATTATCAGATTTTCTCCCGGGAGGGCACGAAGCAGGTGTGCTACTGGGATCTTACCGCCGCCCCGCACACCGATTCCTATGAAAAAACGGTGGAGATGGTCTCTTATCTGGTGCGCGATGCCGTAAAGCGGCAGATGGTCTCGGACGTCCCGGTCTGCACCTTTCTCTCCGGCGGCATCGACTCTTCCATCGTAACCGCGATCGCCGCAGGCTGCATGCAAAAGGACGGGCAGACTCTAAATACGTTCTCTTTTGATTTTGCGGAAAACGATAAATATTTCCAGTCAAACGCCTTTCAGCCCGAGCGCGATCTGCCCTACGTCAACATCATGCTCGCCCACTGCCAGACGCACCACACCTATCTGGAATGCTCCCAGAGCACGCTTTATGAGGCACTTTTTTCGGCAGTCGACGCCAGGGATCTTCCCGGCATGACCGATGTGGATGCCTCCCTGCTCTACTTCTGCTCTCTGGTCGCCAGACACAACAAAGTCACACTGACCGGAGAATGTGCCGATGAAATCTTCGGCGGCTATCCCTGGTTCTACCGCCCGGAGCTTTTAAACCGTGACGGTTTTCCGTGGTCTGCCGATGTCTCTGCGCGCGCCGCATTCCTGTCCGGCGACGTGACTGACCGCCTGGATCTCGCCGGTTACTCGCGCGCCCGCTATGAAGAGACCATAAGTGCTTCCCCGAAGCTTCCCGGCGAATCGCCCGAGGAAGCCCGCAGGCGTGCCGTCGGCTACCTGAATATCAAGTGGTTCATGCAGACGCTCCTCGACCGCATGGACCGCACCAGCATGTACTCCGGTCTGGAAGCGCGCGTTCCCTTTGCCGACCACCGCATCATGGAGTACGTCTTCAACGTGCCGTGGAGCATGAAGTATCAGAACGGCGTGGAAAAAACGCTGCTGCGCGACGCCTGCGCGGATCTGCTTCCGGCAGAACTGCTGCACCGCAAAAAAAGCCCGTACCCGAAGACTTACCACCCGGGCTACGAGAAGCTTCTCGCGGATCACCTGCGCCGGATCATAAGCGATCCGAACGCGCCGGTCTACCCGCTGATCGATCCCAAAAAAGCCGAGGCGTTCCTCGCCGCTCCCAAGGAGCTTGGCAGACCGTGGTTCGGTCAGCTCATGGCGGGTCCCCAGCTTATGGCATATTTTATCCAGCTCAATGACTGGATGGAAAAATATCATCTGTCCGTGTAGGGAAAAGAAAACGCCTTCAGAATCGTGTTCTCATAATATGCGCAAAGCAGATACTACAGTGGATTTTCTTCCGCCCGGCGGTGAATCTGGAACCGAAGTGATATCGGAGCCAATCTGCACCATATCCGCAGGAGACAGAACAAAATCATTCACATTGAAATTCTGCTGGATGCGCTCCGCGTGAACTGACTTCGGAATCGCCACAATCCTCTCCTGTCGCAAGGAGTGCTGTTGACAGAGCGGTCGGGGCAGCTTTCCTGCTGCGCCTCGCCGACCGCTTTTTCAGAGGGATATTCCGTTAGCTGGAGAACGAGCAAAACTGAAATCTTCCATTTCCAGACTTGTTTGTATCCTTTTTCCCGAATTGGAAAACCTCGTTCCTACACTTCATATGGCTTCCGTCTATGCCCTGCTTTCCGAGTTTCCAAGTGCAGACACAGTTGCGAATGCTCATCTTAATGGAAGAATTTTTTGTCTTAATGGACTGCTTGAATTCCTTTAATGCTGCCCGATACTGCCTGAACATTCCCTTCTTTGCTTTATCAACCTTTTTGATTTTCAATTTTCTCACCTTCTTTCAAATGCCAACAAAAAAAGCCGCCATGAAGATGTACTCTCCATAACGGCTTAGTTAAATGTTATTTTTTCCTTTTGTGGCTCTTGGGATTAAGCCTCATTTCTTTTGCCATTCTTATTTCTTCTTCCCCAAGCTTACATTTTCTTTTTGCTTCGTCCCAAAGTTGCTGGCTGTATGCCATGAAATCACATCCTTTCAAGATTTTCTTCTTGACAAACAATACATATACCTTTACTATAGGTGTTAGGAAGAAACGAAGTTTACTACCGTACAGCTATTGCTCATGCGGCTTGCTCGTTTCTTTTTTTGTTCTTACCAAATCATATAGATAAAGTTTTCCATCTGCATCACATCTTACAAGCATTCTTGTTGAAAAAATGTTATAACGCTCCAGATTTCCATCTTCATCATAAACCGGTATTCCAAATCTTGTATTATAACGATACCATCCAAATTGTGCCTTTGCCCCATGTTTATTCTTATAATCAGGATACTGTGCCTTTTCAGAAGCAATCTGGATAAGTTCACCAATAGCAGGCGTAATGTTTGCTTTCGCTTTCATATTAGCACCTTTTAATCCCTTTGTATCATTTGAATGACTGAACTCATCTGGAAAATCAGAACCGATATATATTTTCTCTGAGGTTTCGGATATTTCAAAGTATTCTCCAATATATTCTTTCAGATACTGCTCTACTTCATTCCAATCTATCCCCTTCCTCGACTTAAATCTTATATCATTAATAAGGGCTATTTTTGAACCATCCAAATCCGTAATAATACTGACACTTTTGTTCATATTTCTCGTCCTTTTCTCTTCGTATCAGATATCTTTCGACATCTGATGCGATTTTACCATAAGTGTCACAATTATACTATGAATTTTTCTGCTTCTCCTTCGCTTTCTGTTCTTGGATTATTTCGTGTAAATTTGTGTTGCATCAATCTGATAACTAAGATTTGTCAAGGTTCCCTGACAACCAGCAACTGCACTTTTGGCACAATCCAGAATAGCCGCTAAATTTTCTTCCAAATATTTTGCTTTTTCTGGGTCATTCATGCACTTCTTTAAAAATGCACTTGATACAGATACCGTTGTTGGGATCCTGTGATTGCCATAATCTTACCTTCCTATCTGTTTTTACTTTGTCTGACTAGTTTCTTTCTGAACTTTATCAGTGTTTTTCTTCCAACAACTAAATCAATATTGCTCCTTTTCAACGCTTCTATGCCAACGCATCAAATGACGATGTTCCGCTTTCCATCACTCCTATAGATGTTGAAGTACCTAGCAGTTCCACCAGTTTTCCTGTCAGATCTGCCACATCTTTGCCATCTATTCTCAGATTATATTGCCGTTCTTCCTGCTCCTGTTTTTCGGCACGCTGTTTTTCCAGCCGTTCCTCTGTCTCTTTCTTTTCTGCTTTTCTTTTCTCGAGTCTTTCTTCAAGTTCTTTCCTTGCTTTTTCTGTTCCCGGATCAGCCTCATCTGTTACCAGTACTTCTTCTGTTATGCTATCATATCCATTTATTGTATCAGTTACACTCAGTACCTTACAGCCACGAGCACTTTGAGCAGCTTTTAATTTTTCGATACTTTCCGGTATTAAAGATAAATTATACTCCAACCATTGTTTTGTCTTTTCATCTCCCATAGCCTCTGACAAAAGAGAGCTGTTTATATTTACGGAATAATCTTTGCCTCTTAAGCAATCATATTTTTGTGTTAAATAGTTCTTATATTCATGGGCATTCTTATATGTTCTGCCCGTTTTGCTGCCAGCATTTTGTGTGTTGCTATAACGATTCGTGTTTGCAGCATAGGTAACACCTGTATCATTTTGAATCTTCATTATCCTATTATCCTTTCCCTGAAATTTTATTTATCTGTTTTTTATATCGCCCTTTCTTCATTTATTATCTACTCAAATGTAACGAACCGACCTTTTTTTTGTAATAAAAAAATCAGCAGACATATTTCCCACTGATTTTGTAATCGTCATGCTTTCTGGTCGAAATAACCATTATACTTCCTTATCTATCTTACCTGACGTTAGAGAGGAATCCGTTTTCAAATATGTACCATTGTTTGTATAAGTCACACTTGCGCGGTTTGCAGCATTTGATATACCAGCTGCTTTCTGGGCTGTTTTGCCTGCAAAGGAATTGTAACCTGTAAAAACCGTTTTC
>OHAS01000111.1_pt1 | contig 58212 bp, 56 predicted proteins | sample 1577131 | NCBI WGS metagenome assembly OHAS01 (sample SAMEA3541566, study PRJEB24748) | human gut metagenome | biome: human gut; feature: human-associated habitat; material: faeces | place: China | collected 2012 | reverse complement strand
CGCCAGTGCGACGGCCAAGACCGCCAGATTTATCAAGATTTGCATGGGTCATCCTCCTATTTCATAGTTTTGATACCCTAATAAGTCCCTTAATATCTTCCTCCGTTAAAATATCCGTAAATTCAGAAAGTTCCATATACTTAATCATTCAGATCAAGATGCGGTCTGTGGATTTTAGGTCTGCATAAATCTGCCGTTCAAATTCACTCATGCTCTGCCTCCCTTTCCTCCAGCGCGGCCTCGGCGGCTTCGCGGGTTAGAAAGACGGTTTTGCCGATGTCTGAAAAAGAAAACTGCATCATGCCGTTGTTTTTTTCGTAAGAAACGTTTATGAATCCTCCTGCCATATCATCTGAATCATTCAACCCTATAAAAACCACTTTTGCCGAATAGGGCCTATCCTTTTCTCTGAAATACCAGCCGGACATCGAAAAATTTGTCCATACCACATCCCCCACATCGCACGGCGGCACCACAGGCCGCCCCTCTTTCTTCGCCTGCGCCAGCTCGCGGGGGCGGTCTGCATTTGTAATTGTTTTCGGCACATACGCCCCGCACGGCCATGTCAAGCCAGAGCCTGTCCGGCAATCATCGTATTTGGTACAGTTTTCACATTTCATCATCGCTCCTCCTCCGCTGGCTGACGGTGCTCGCAGAATCCGCATTCCTCACATGACTCCGCAACTTCCGCTATTTCGCACTCAAATAGCTCCGGAAACTCCGCTCTGAACCACGCATTATACATGGACGCGTTTGTGTTTCTTGGAATAAAATAAAGACAACTCATGCTGTTCCTCCTCCCGTTGCTGGCCGTAGCTGCAAAAATCGTCCGGTTTCGCGTAATTGTCCAAGCTGCCCCGTTTTCTCCGTATGCGCCAGCTCCGCCGCCTGTCCCAGCAGCTGCGCCATTGCGCTGCCCAGCTTGTCCGCTTTGTCTGTATTCCCCTTGCCCCGCATGCTGTTCAGCAGTCCCAGCGCTGTGTTCATGTCCCGCTGTATGCCCTCAAACAACAGGCTGAAGCGCAAGGTATCCTGGTCCCCTGCAATCTCCAGACGCTTTTCCAGCTCATGCGCCCGTTCCTCCGCCTGCTTTGCGGCGCTCTCCAATTCCGCCCGCTCCTGCTCCGCCTGTGCCTTCGCCCGGGCGGCTGCGGCATCCTCCGCTTTTTTCACCGCATCGGCCTGCGCTTTTTCAGCAGCCTTTTTTGCCTTTTCCCGCTCGTCCGCCCGGGCGGCGCGCACAGCCTCGGCCTTTTCAGCTTCGGCCAGCTTCTGCGCCTCGGCCCGGGCGGTCATCGCCGCTTCTGCGCGCACCGCGTCAAGGTCAACGCACTGCTCTGCGTCCCCGCCTTCTTCCGCGCTCGTCTCTACAGGTTCCTGCCTCAGCTTTTCCAGCAGTTCATCCTTTTCCCGGCTTTCCGCCTGCAGCCGCGCAACCTCTTTTTTCAAAAAGGTCTCGCTGTTCTCCGCGTCGGCTTTTTCCGTTTCCAGCATGCTGATCTGCTGCGCAAGCCCGTTCTTCTCCGATATCAGCGCCTTTATTTCCTCCACCGTCATGCCCGCAAGGTCGTTTTCCCCGGCAAATTCCGCCCTGTCCGGGGCGGATACCTGGGTCAGAAGCAGCAGCTTCGTTACGCCCAGCCCCGCGTTCTGCTCCAGCAGCTGGGGCGATAACCGTTCATATACCTGAATGTAGTTGTAAGCCTGCCGCCACTTGATGCCAACGGCCTGCTCCGCATAATCCTCGAACCGCGCAAACCCCAGTGCCGAATACAGCTTGCGGTCGCGCATTTCCTTCAGCTGCCTGCAAAATTCCACCATTGCCGTTGCCGCCGCCCGCATATTCGCCATAATATCGCTGTGCAGCTGCATGGCCTGCCCGCGCTCGTCCAGTGTTTTTACCTCTTGTCCTTTCATCTTCCTGTTTCCTTTCCGTCACGCGGCCTTTCCCGCCGCCTTTTTCTTTTTCATCCATACATTTTCACGCCATTTTTCCGCCCATGCCTTTACATCCTCCGGCGGATGGCAGTTGCCTTTGCCCAAAAGCTGAATGATCTGCCCGCTTTTTATGTCCAGATTGAGCGTAAAAAACGGTACGTCCGGCTCGTCGGCGCGGCGGATAAAAAAGATCACCCGGCCCGCAAGTACATTCTGGGTATATCCGCCCACGCAATGGTGCAGTGCGTGGCCTTCGTCCACAAGCTCCTGTGTGCTTTTAGCAGCCCGGATGCTGTATGCGCCCTCCTGCCAGTCCGCCCGGCGGATGCGTTTCCACATGGCTGTAAACTTTTCCGCGTTTACCTTTTCCCGCTCTGCCTGCTGTGCGCGCTCTTTTTCCTTTTGCGCCTCCACCAACCTGTCGTGGCGTGCAAAAAGGTCATACGGCATTGCGCTGTCCCGGTCAGGGTGGTTTGCTGCCCCCGCCTGTGCGGCAAGCCGCCTGTAATCCAGCCACATGTTCAGCGTATGCCGCAGCGCTTCTTCCTCCGTTATGGCGGCATGTCCGCAGCCGTGCCGCATTTGCCGGTCCAGCTCCCGGCGTGCGGTCCGTTTCAGATACCTCCAAACCTGCGCCAGCCGTCCCGGCTCCAGCCGCTCTATTTCCTTCAGCTTCCCGTCGTACTGCAATACGCGTACGATCCGCTGCAGGTCGTCCAGGCCGGGGACATATCCGCTCCGCTTCATTGCCGCATAGAAAGGAAGCCAGTCCCACGGCCATTCCTCTGCCCGGTAACGGTCGTATTCCGGCCGCGTCAGTCCGAGCGCGCGGTGCGGTTTCGTCTCGCCCCGTTTCAGGGTTATCCTTCCGGTGCATATCCCCAGCACCGTGTCCCAATCTTCAAAATCGCAGAAGCCTTCCATCACGGGCAGCCTCCGGCCGATCGTTGCCAGCCGCACCGGGTAAAGGCACTGCTGCTTTGCCTGGGCATAGCCGCGCAGCCTTGCATTTTCAAGCGGCGTTCCGTTCAAAGCGCCCTCCTCGGGCGCCATCAGTACAGGCACCCCGCGGAAAGGCCAATTGTCCAGCATCCTCGCCTGCGCATACCATTGGTCCAGATATGCGCGCTGACGTCCCATGCCCCACGACTGATAGCGGTTAAAGGCATAATCTCCATAGGGTCCCCAGGCGTAAATGTGGGAGGGGACCGCCGCCCAATGCTCCACGGCGTCATTGCCCACCCAATAATTCACTTCATATCCCTGCGCCACTGCTGTGTCCTTGTGGCGGTGAAACCAAAGCAGGCTGCCGTCCGCTTCATATGGCAGCTTTCCGTTTCTCTTGCGAACGGCCATACAGTGCGCGCCGCAGGCGTCGCATCCCGTCATGGTCCGGTTTTCGTATTCTCCGCGCCATTCATAACGCACGGCGCCGCACGCGCTGCAGGTGCATTTGTCCATTCGTTCCCGGATGCCGGTTAAAGGGTCTGCCTTCCATACGCTTTCCATCAGCAAAACGTGCCTTGCTTCAAGTCCGCGTTCCTGCATGTACTGCTGCCATCCCTCCGGCAGCCTGTCCGAAAAAAGCTCTTCCGGTGCATATCCTCCCGCATTCCCCGCGCCGCTGGCAGTAAAAGTGCCGTCAGCGCCGCGCCGGCCATGCTCTGCAAGGAAGATCATTTCCTCCGCTCCCCGTGTGATTCCCCGGGGAATATTGAAAAACGCCTCCATGCGTTTTCCGTCTGCCCGGGATGCCCATGCAAGGGTGCGGCATCCTGCCGCTTTGAAAAGGCCCTTTGTCGTTGATTCGCCGTCCGGCCAAAAAAACACACGCCGCTTGCCCTGCCCGTCAAAAAATTCCCGTGCGTACAAACCGCCGCGCGCCCACAGGTCCAGTGCCAGCACCGGCCCGTCCGCCGTTTCATGCACCTTCGCGCAGATCACGCCCGGCGCAGTGCACGGCCCCGCATATTCCCGCGGGGTCTGCCGGGGTACGTTCCCTGGTTCCCCGGCTGGCCTCGCATGCTCCTGGGCGGCGCGCATCGCCTTTGCAGGCTTTGCCGCCCGCGGAAGCGCCAGCAGGTCATCGTTCTTTATCACGGCTCTGCACCCCCTTATAAAAAGTCTGCAAGGTTGATCGCCAGCCCCAAAGCACGCTGTTTCGTTTCTTCCGGGGCCGGTATCCCGTAAAATTTTCGGATGATCTGTTCCGCCGTGTCAGGCGGAACGCATACGCAGCTGCCGCCCTTCTTGTGTTCATCGGCCCATGCTTTGATACGCTGCCCGCAGTCCGCTATGCCCATTCCCTTTCCCTGCAGGTCATGCAGCACAAAGCCTGCCGCCTCCGGCTGCATTTTCAGCAAATCCATAAGCTGGTGCCCAACCATCACGGCCGGGCTGTATTCCGGCAGCTTCCCTTGCTGTTGCCGGATGATATCAAATGCCTGTTGCATTTCATTCATGGTCTTTTCCCTCCTTGCATTCAACTGCAATTTCCCATTTCTGGCACTTCCGCCGTCAAAAAGTTCATCTGGCACTTCATGCATCGGCCCGGCGTTCTGTTTTCCATTTCGCAGAACGCGCCGTCATTCCCCAGCAGCTCCGCGCTGCGCTCCGCCGGGCAGGCCATCCCCTGTGCCGCAAGGTCAGCGGCCCGCATGCCCTCATATTCCGGGTGCAATTCCAATATCCTTGCGTAAAAGGTCATTCTTCTTCCCTGCTTTCCGCGTAAATTTCTGCGGCGATCATCCGCCGGAACTCCGCCCAGGTCACCCGCATGTCCCGTGTGCCCTCTATCATTTTGCGGTTGGAAATTTCGTCCATTGCCTGTTCATAGGTGATGATCTTGCTGATCAGCGACGCCGTGCCAAAATAGGCCTCGTCCCCCATGATCTCCCGCGCCTGCACTTCTCCCCGCAGGTCCCGCAAAAGCCTCGCCCGTTTTTCAGGCGGTACGGCCTCCGCCTCCTTGTAGTCGCTCACAGCGTCCAGCGGCACCGGATGCGCGCCGTTCTTGCTGATTTTATACAGCAGATACTTCACCTGCTGCTGAAAGCTCAAAATCTCGTCCATGCTCGTCATGCCCGCAGGGGCGCCTTTTCCGTTACCCACAACGCCGCCCCGCTTCCCCCTTGTGTTTTTTATACGCACATGGTATATTTTTAGTGGAGATAGCAATTTCCACTTCCTTTGCCTCGTCCGTGTTCCCGCACGGCCGGGGCCTTTTTGTTTCACAACAAAATTTTGCTTTGCAAAACCGGCCCGCCCAGTTGCCGGCCCCACCGGGGCCGGGCATGCTCGCTCCCCCGTTTTCGCTCCGCTCAAATGGGGCCCCGCATATTCCCGCGGGGTCTGCCGGGGTATGTTTCTTTGTTCCCCGGCTGGTCCCCGCGCTCGCACCCCGGGGCCTTTTTGTTTCACTCTCTGTGTTTTCGCATTCGTACTCCGGTGTCGGGTCCAGCAGCTCCGCGCGCACGCCCAGCCCCATGCCGCCCACGGCAACTCCCATCGCCAAAAGCAGCAGCGGCCAAAACGCCTGCGAGCTGTACGGCCGGCTCCCGGCCCCGTCAACAATTCCCGCGGCCAGCAGCAGCATGCCCACACAGCCCATACGCATTAAAATAGGTTTCACGTCCCAACGTCTCCTTCCTATGCAAATAACCTTGCCAGCTGCTCGCAGGTGGTAAGCCCGCGTATCCCCAGCTCGCGCAGATAGTCGGGCGAGCAGCCCATAATTTTAGCCGCCTCTTTCTGTGTATAAAGCAGCTTGTCCGGGTAAATCCGGTCCGCCCGTCCCCGGATTCGTTCCAGCGTTGGAACATACAGTTCTTTTTCTCTCGGCATACCGTAACATCTCCTTTCCGCCCCGCTCCCTGCGGGGGCTTGAATGTGGTATACTTTAAAAAAGGTTGTGATGAAATGGATAGAATTTGCAAAAAAATCTTAAACAAAATGATTTCTACAAGCCGCGATACCGCCTATTTGTACAGCTTCTCAACTTCCGAAGGCGATATTTTTATCGATCACTTTGCCGATAGGATTGGAATAAACCGAAGCAATGTTCGTTCTGCAATGGATTATCTGGCAGAAAACGGCTATCTTGAATATGCAAAAAATGGCGAAACCGCGACAGGCTTCCATCTATCGCATAAGGGATTAAATTGGAAAGCATTTCGCCGTGCAGATGTACTAAATTACATTGCAGACAAATGGGTGGATATTCTTGCATCCATCATTTCAATGCTTTCACTTGTCATTTCAATAATTGCGTTAATGCAAGGATGATAATTGCGGCGCCCTGGGCAATAACCGTATAAAACAGACGCCTTATTTTCCCTTCCAACCTTCGGTAATCTCTGTACGATGCCGTTGCACTTAGAACACGTACGCCGTCAATCCGAATAAAGGGCGTCCACATTTCCTTTGTTCTTCTTTCCCAGTCTTGTTCCTGTTCTATTTGAACACTGTGCTGGCATTGGCAAACTGTCTTTTCTTTGTTTTTCACATGCTTCTCCTTTCCGCCCCGCTCCCTGCGGGGCATTTCTTATGCCGTCTTTTCCGGCCCGTCCGGAACGAGCAGTTCCTCAATGGAGCACCCGAACAATTTTGCCAGCTTTGGAAGCAGTTCGGCACGCGGACGGCTCTTGCCGCTTTCCCACTTTGCCACCGTTGAGCGCTCAACACCGATTTCTAATGCCACAGCTTGCTGCGACATGTCTTTCTTTTCGCGCATAGCGCGCATCATACAATCACCTCCCATATGTGTGAAGTTGCTTCACGTTTCTGTTTGAATTATACGTGCATTTTCTTCACATGTCAATACGTCGAGTGAAATTTCTTCACTTTTCTTGTAATGTGAATTTATTTCACATATAATGGCGGTGAGGAGTGATGATATGGAACGTTTGAAAGAGCTGCGCACAGCTCAAAAATTAACGCAGCAACAAATGGCTGATTATCTTGGAGTAGATCGCACTACCTATGTGAAATATGAAACAGACAAGAGCGAGCCGACATTCGATACCCTCCAGAAACTTGCAGATTATTTCGGCGTTACTGTTGATTTTTTGATGGGCCGCGACACAATAGAAAAGCCCGCCGCCACGATGGACGACGAGCTGAACGAATATTTGGAAGAACTAAAAAACCGCGAAGATATGCGCATGCTTTTCAGTCTTGCAAAAGGCGCTACAAAAGAAGATGTCATGCAGGCCGTTAAAATTATAGAGGCTTTGCGCGACAAATAAAAAGAGGTGTCGTTGGTGAATAACATCTACATCCGAGGCGTTGCCCTTCCCGGTCGTGTTCGCGGGGTTACTGTAAAGGATGATGAGGACGATTACAATGTTTATATCAACACACAGCTTTGTCCAGAAACACAACGCCGCGCCGCTGCGCATGAGATAAAACATATTTATCAGAATCATTTTTACAATGATGCTCCGGTCATTATCAATGAGCTGGAAGCAAATGTATAACAATCATGGAAAACGAAAGGTGGTACGTTATGCCATACACTTTTCAAAATCTTGTCATAAGCATTTTTCTTACACTCGTCTCCTATTTGCTCCCCGTGTGCTGTGTTGCTGCGTGTATGCAAAAATCGCACAGCAAAAAATGGGTGTTCGGTGTAACTCTTGCGTGTATCCTTCCCTCCTATCTCTTGTGGGTGGTACTACACTTTGCGTCCAACGCCATCCAAAATCCTTCCCCTGCATTTATTTGGGGATGCGTTGCTTTCGCCATACTCTCTGCGCGTAACAGAGCGCTTGAAAAAAACGAGCTTTTCGCCTCCTATTGGGCAGAGCTTAAAGACAACATCGAAAAACGGGAAAGTACAGAAGAACAAGAAGAATATATTCAGTATTTTATCGACGTTAAATGCAAAGGGAAACCCGCATCCTTTGAAAGTGAGCTGTCGTCATTTATCCGCAAAATGACGGAGCAAATGCCGAAACAGCACAAAAAGGCTCGGCAGGAACAGGAAGCCCCGGTTGTTCCTTGTGCCGATGAACGCGAACCCGCACCGGAACCGCTTGACGAATCCCGATCGGTCGAAAATTCCATTCCGGCCACCAATATCCCCATTTCCCCAAATCCTGAAAACGGCGCGCAAGCTCCCGAACGCCTTGCCGCAACAAAAAAGCTGTTTTGCAAGCATTGTGGCGCTTCCTGTGAAAATGGCGCGTCATATTGCCCCAATTGCGGCAAGCGTGTGCGCCTCTTTTCTCGTCAGCAAAACAAAAGCCCCATAACAGGCATTTTTCTTTGCATTAGTATCGTGGTTAATATTCTTCTTTTGTCTGCTCTTGTTCCCGCACTGATAACAAACGATGAATTAGAGCAAAGGTACGAAACAATGTCGCAAACTATTACTTCGCTACATGGTGACATAGATTCGCTGAAATCTTCATTAAAATCCAAGCAAACAGAATTGAACGGTATTAAAAGTGGTATTGCCTTTATTGTCGATACATACGGTGATGTTTATCATACATATGACTGTCACTTTATTCGAGACAGCAACCACTATTGGGCTTGTGGCGTGAGGCAGGCCGTAAACATGGGTTATCGCCCGTGCGAAGTTTGTCATTAAAATAAAAATCCCGGCAGTACTGCCATACCGCCGAGACTATCTCAGCGCTCAAAAAACGAATGTTAAAGTGTGACGGAGGTATCATACTATGAACAGATTGCTGAAAAGAAAGGACAAAAAGCAGGAATCCCCAAACGAAATCCCCACCCCACAGGCACAGCCCGCTCCACCGCCGCCCCCACCAGATCCCTTTATCGAAAAGATCGTACAGTTCCGCCAAAAAATAACAGATCGCATCCCGTCCAAAAATGCGCGAATCGCATTGTTTTCGGCGCTGGCACTTCTTATCGTGCTCTTTTTGGGCGCCGGTTATGGAGCGCGCTATGATTCCGGCTATAAAGCCGGCTTGGCCGCCGCATTGGAAGTATATGGCTCTTATGACGAGGGCTTCAGCGCTGGCAGCTCGGAAGGATACGCCAGCGGACATGATGCAGGCTATGAAGAAGGCCACGCCGCCGCCCTTTCGGAAGCATCGTCCGCGGCCCAAGCTACATACGACGAAGGCTATGCCGCCGGATACGATGAAGGCAAAAACGCTGGCTATGCCGAAGGTGAAAAAGCAGGCTATGAGGCCGGAGAAGCCGCGGGTGCTTCCTCTGGATACGATAAGGGCTACGCCGAGGGAAAAGCAGCAGCCGCCCCGCAAGCCAGCTATTCCAGCCAGGGCACTGGCACGCAAAATGCTGGTGAAGTCCAAACGCAGAGCGCTACGGTTTATGTGACCAACACAGGCGAAAAATACCATAGCGCGGGCTGTTCTTATCTTCGCAAAAGTCAAATCGCAATTTCTCTTTCAGACGCAAAAGCGCAGGGCTATTCCCCCTGTTCCCGCTGTAATCCTCCCCGCTGAAAGGCAATAATTTTAAAGGAGGCAGCACCATGGAATATAACGAAGAACAAGAAAAAGAGTATATCTCGCGTGAATCTCTTAATCGTCTCTGTAAAGAAGCACAGGAGCTTCGCTGGTACAAACGTTACCGTTCCGGAGCTTCCAAGGCTTGGCTTGCTTCCTGTTATATCGGCGGATGCTTTGCCGGCATACAGATGCTGAAGCCCTGGGAAACAGCAAATGCGTCTTTCGGGCGTGCGCTTTTGGAATATGGCGCTGTAATATTAAGCGGCCTCTTGTTTGGCGCTGGTTTTTATCTTCTTTCCTATTTTGTTTACATGTTTTTCAGCAGCGATAAAGATACCGCCGAAAGTTCTCGTAAAACAAGACTCGCCATTACAATCATTTTGCTTTTGCTCATTCCCTTTTTTGTTGTTATGTTCTTTTTCATGCCGCGCGAATAAAAAATATAGTGTAGTCAGTATCAGTGTATAGATCAACAAAACAAAAAAATCCCCGCAGTGCTGCAACACTGCGGGGACTATATAGAAACAGCTTGCCCGAAGGCGCGCCGCTCCGGCTTTGGTGCTCCTTCCGGCAGGCTTATCTTTCCTGTACTCGAAAGGAGATTTTTTTATGCAAACCAGCAAAACACTTGCCCGCCTGTATTGTCCCAATCCAAAGGATCCTACCGAGGGGCTGCGGCAAAAAGCAAACGGCGTGTGGGAACGCAACGAAGTAATAGACGGGAAGCGCAAAAGCTTTTCCAGCCGTGACCCCATCGAAGCATGGCGAAAACGCAGCGAGTATATCATCACCCGCGAAGAACGCAGGCAGGAAGAACAGCTTCTGGAAGAACTCGGCCCGCTCTTTGAGGACGTGGCCGAGCGTTACCGGGCACAGGTGCTGGAAATGAAGCACGGCACGCAAAAATCCTATTTGCCCGGCATAACCCGCGCGCTCGGGCAATTCAGAGGCCGCCGGATAAAGTCCATCGAACCATGGGAAATAAAGGCGTTTCTTACCGGACTCAACGGAGCGCATACCACTGTATCGAATCAAAAAACCGTGCTGAACGCGATTTTTCAGCTTTATATCGACGACCCGCAATGGCACGGAAATTACAATCCCGCAAAAATGACAACCTTGCCGCGCGGGCTGCCCCGCAGCCGCCGCCAGCCGCCCAAGGAGGACCAGGTCCAAATCGTCAAAGCCTCTCTGGGGGACCCCGAAGCATTGCCTGCCATTATCTATCTGTGCACCGGCGAACGGCGCGGAGAAGCCTGTGCCATCCAGTTGAAAGACATCGACTTCAAAAACGATATCATAAATATCACAAAAGCAGTGGAATGGATATCCAACCAGCCCCACATAACGTGCCCTAAAACAGACGCGGGCATCCGGCAGCATCCATTGCTCAACCTGTTGAAAGAAGCGCTTCTGCCCTACCGCAATTTGCCGCCGCGCACCTATATCGTGGGCATGGGTTCAAAGCCCGTCACAGCCTCCGAATACTCCCGCAGATGGGCGCGCTTTTGGCGCAAGCACGGCTATGCCCATCCCATCGAACGCACATACAAAAGGATCCGCAACGGAAAAGAATATCAATACCATCAAACAGACTGGAGCGCCGACGTCTGCGCGCACCAATTTCGACACGAATATGTCTGCATGCTCTGTGAGGCTGGCGTCCCGGAGGAAATCGCAATCCAGCTTGTCGGCCACGCAAATGCAAAAATGATTCATGAAGTATATCTGCACTTAAAGCCCAGCATGATAAAAGCAGCCGGAAAGTTGCTGAATGAAAAAATCACAGCCGAGCCGGGTTTGCAAAAGAAAGCATAGTCCGCAGTTGGTCCGCAAGTGGTCCGCAGGTTTTCGCCATTTCCGTTTGTTTTTACCTGTTTCCATCCGTTTTTAAAATTATGAAAAAACCGCATTGTAAAGCCATTTTGGCGCTACAATGCGGTTTTCTCAATGGTCCGAGTGGCGAGAGTCGAACTCACGGCCTCTTGAACCCCATTCAAGCGCGCTACCAAACTGCGCTACACCCGGACATTGCCGCCCGTTCCGGCGGCAAAAATTATTATACGTCATCCTTGCACTTTTGTCAACGTCTTTTTTTCATTTTCACGGCATGATATTTTCATGCAGACCTGCGGTTCCTGTCTCAGACTGTTTTTGTATTGGTCGTAACAGAACTGGATGATGCTGTTACGCTTGATCAGGCCGATAAAACTATTTTTTCCATCAATAACAGGCACAAAGTTTTGCCGCATTGCCGCCGCGATCAGTTCTTCCATGTCCGTATCCACTGAGACGCATTTGTTATCCCGCTTGCGCGGGATGCTCATAATCGGCATATCCTCGGCGTCCTGCAGATTCAAGTTATAATTCCGCTTCACCGCCCACAGGATATCACCCTCTGTAATGGTGCCAACATACTCTCCTTTCCTATTTAAAATAGGTATGGAGGAATAACGGTGGTACTCCATTTTCTCAATCGCCTGGCGCAGGGTGAAGTCATCATACAGATACGCCACCTCGGCCTTCGGCGTTAAAAAAAACAAAAGATTCATGCGATTATCCTTTTCCTCTCCTAAATTACTGAGGATCAGCCCTGATTCATTATATCATACTCACGAACAGGATGCATGAAAGATTTGTTAATTGAACACGCAGAAAAACCGGGGCTCGTTCCGATGAAACAAGCCCCGGCTTCTTTAGCGATACATTGTCCGGGCTGCATTCAGCAGGACTTTGGGGGCCTTGTTGTAGGGTGTGACAGGACATATCTTTTTGGGGATATCGAACAATGTGTACACGGCGATACGGGCCGCACGGACAGAATATTCCTCGGTGAACACCATATCCTCCGGTATCTCTACAAACTGGCTCACCATCGCAAAGTTTGTGCTGCCCTGCGGCACCACCGGCGGCCGGTCGGCCATTGCCCGCGGCTGGAATTGTGCATCCACATACGGCATCATACACGGAATGACATTAACGACATCCGCCATGATCTCTTCCTGATGTTCTTCCCAGTGCAGTTGATGCAGCAGCTCTTTCAGGATCTCTGCGCCGGTACAATCTCTCATGGGCTTTTTCACATAATCTCCCACATGATCCGTATAAAGGCCGTAGCCCCAGAAAATCGTGGTATCCGGGTCCTGGGCTTTGAAGTGCGGTTGTGCCGCCACCACAATGCTCATACGCCACGAAGAATCCTTAAAGGTCATCAGCGCTCCGGAGCCGGGGATGTTGCCCGAATAGTTTTCGATCATCTTCAGCAGCCGGTTTCCTTTGCAGGTCACCGTAAAGCTTTCCCAGTTGCTTTCATTCACGTTGCCGAAGAACGGTTCCGGATTGCCCAATCCCGGCCGCTTCGCCGCCACCTTCGCCCACAGCTCAGCGGAAACTGGCTTTCGTTCCGGTGCCGGAGCCGGTGCATGCAGGTTGCCCAATGTAGCGGAATCCGTCATACAGGCATTCGTCATGATACATACGTCGCCTTCGCGCAGATCGACCGCGGAACCGTCCGCAAAATGCAGCGCTGTCGCCGTCAGCGCCTCCCCGGGTGCAAAATCGATATCCGTCACGGTACGCCCTGTTTCAAACCGAACGCCGTTCGTCTCCAAATAGGCTTTCAGTGGCAGGATCACGCTCTCATACTGATTATACGGCGTTCGTGTGACGCCCTCCAGCGTTTCAATACGCGGGAACTCAAAAATCATGCGGTTCATATAGCGCCGGAACTCGAACAGACTGCTCCATTTTTGGAAAGCAAAGGTCGTCTGCCACATATACCAGAAATTCGTTTCAAAGAAATGCGGGCCGAACCAATCCTCGATGGTCATATTGTCGAGCCGTTCCTCCGGTGTAAGCAGCAGCTTTGTCATTGCCAAGCGGTCCGCATTGTCAAAGCCCATGCTGCGGACATCGAGAATTTTGGCGTCCTTGTCGATCAGACGCGCATGCGCACATGTGGGATGCGCATGGTCAAAGTTCAAAATTTCCTCTGTGACGCTGCGCTGCGGTTGCTCCAACGACGGAATGCTGCGGAACAACTCCCAGAAATTTTCATAGGTCTCTTCGTTGAGCATACGGCCACCGCGGCAGACAAAGCCCTGCTGTACACTGCCCGCACCGTCGTTTGAGCCGCCCAAGACATCCATGCTTTCCAGTATGTGAATGTTGTGACCGTCAAAATTCGCATCCCGTACAAGGTATGCAGCCGCCGCCATAGATGCCAGGCCGCCGCCCACAAGATAAACCTGCTTATCGCCGTAATTACGGGACTGGAGGCTTTCCTTTTCCCTGCGCATTCCCTGTGCCTGCGCCTGTTTTTTTACTTTGCTTGCCGCGTAAACCGCGCCGCCCGCTGCTGCGGCTGCCGCTGCGATGCCCAAAACCTTTTTATTCATAATGCTCATGCGCCCTTTCTCTTCGGGACATATGCCCCATTTTCCTTTCGGTGGCATCAGTATACCGCCCGTCCGGGCGCATGTCATTATACAGTTGTACGCCCCTGTAAAAAAAGCAGACAGTAACCATCGGTTGTACGTTTTTTAGACAAACCGCACATTTTGTCTATGGGCAAGTGTACTTCCATGGCGTAGGATAGAAGCGAAGTAAGGTGATGAGATGACCTTTGAACAAAAGCTGAAGGCTGCAGCGCTGGAAGCCGCCCTGCATCCCGCACTGCGGCACGCAGCCAAAAACCCGGCGCGAACGGCACGCAACCTCGTTGAATTTACCGCAGGCGTCGCCGGCGGCTTATTTGACGATGCACAAAAAGCCAAGCTGTATGATGCAGTCTATCCCATGCTGCAGGAAGCGGACCGGGAACACCTTTTCGCTCTGCTGGAACACGCCGCCGGACTTTGCGAATGACAAGAAGGACGCCGCAAGATCTGCGGCGTCCTTTTTGTTGTACATATTTCTACAAAGCAGGCTTTTCGCCCCGCTCTTCAACATAACGCCGGTATGCCAGCTTCTCACTGTCCTGTGCAAGCCGTTTTAGGCTGCGGGCCAGCTCCTCCGGCGGCGTTTTCATACCGGCAGCCACCCAAGCTCTGACTGTTCCGCAGCTTCCGTAGGCATAAAAGTCTGCAAAAAACGCCTTGTCGGCATCCGGTACCGTGCCATTGTCCAAAGCTTCGACGGCCTCCAGGAAAAGTGCGCGCACCACTTTGAACAAATAGTTTCCAAAGGTGTCCGGCGTACAGCGCACCGTATTTTCGTAGAACTTTTTATCCGCGCGCATGGTCTCGAACAGCACTGCGATATGGCTGTCCCAGTTTTCCAGCGTAATTCCGTCGACCAGCCGCGCAAACCCCTCCGTATAATAAATCCAATTCAGCAGCTCATACTTGTCTTCAAAATGATAATAAAATGTCTGACGGTTGAGGCCGCAGGTGGAGGTGATGTCCGCAATGCTGATCTTGTCAAAGCTTTTCTCGCGGCACAGTTCTTTCAAGGCTGCGGCAATGGCGTGTTTCGTGATATTGGAATCCGGCAAATCAGCGTTCCACCCTTTCCTTTTATTGTTTCCAGTATACGACGCCCACCGTATTTGTGCAAGCGCAAAACATTTTCGCACAATATTTTTCATCATTTAAATATTATTTTGTTGATTTAACTCATTATATATGGTATACTTAAAAAAAGCGTTCAACTTTCTGCGTGGAAAGGGGGACGCTTTTGAAAATGGGAGGCCTATTATGGAAAAGCGCATCGTTAAATTGTACGCAAAGAACAACACCGTTCCCCTGAAGGTCGTTCCGGGCCATTTTGCCACCAACCATTCTCATGTAAATTACTATATCGACATGACAACGCTCAAAACGCGCCTGTCAGAAGCCGGGTCTGTAGCCGCTTCGCTGGCAGGCCTTTATATGACGAACACTATCGTGGACACCATCGTCTGTCTGGACGGCACCCAGGTCATCGGTACTTTGCTCGCCCAGGAACTTACACGCGCCGGATATCTCTCCATGAACGCTCACGGCACTATCTACGTGGTCACACCGGAATACAACTCCAATAGCCAAATGATTTTCCGCGACAATATCCAGCCAATGATCCAGGGTAAGCATGTCATTGTCCTGATGGCCTCCGTCACCACAGGCATCACCATCCGCAAAAGCATGGAATGCATCTCCTATTATGGCGGCATGCTCGTGGGAATATCCGCGATTTTCAGCGCAGTAGACGAGGTGGAAGGCCAGCCCGTCAACGCAGTGTTCCACAAGGATGATATTCCCGATTATCAGAGCTGCGCCATGCACGACTGTCCGCTGTGCAAAGAGGGACGGCGCATCGACGCCCTGGTAAACAGTTTTGGATACTCCAAGCTGTGATAAAGCAAAAAAGAGCGGCTTCACGCCGCTCTTTTTGATTTGCGCTTCCCGCCCGCCTTCGTACGCAGCGGCGCACACGAGCCGTTTCAAATACCTGCGCCGCGCAGGATATCATTTGCAACAGGCGTATAAAAGAGCTTCTGCACCTCGTTGGGGTCATCCGTCAACGCAAGCAGCCACATCAGCTTTGCCACCACGGCCTCAGTCGTCATATCAAAGGCTTCCAGCACGCCCAGGCTGTTTTTCAGGCTGTGCCCCACATTATATATGCTCAGATCGCTGCCTTCGTTCTGCACCTGTGTCGTAACAACAACGGTCTTCCCTTTTGCTGAAGCCTTGCGGATAACCTCGTAAAACTCCCCGGTCTCACCCGACGGCACGCCGCCGACGCCAAAGCTCTCCAGAATGACCGCATCGTTTTCATCCAGAAGGAAGCGGAGCTGCCCCGCCGAAGCCCCCGGAATCAGCTTGAGCAGTGCCACACGGCTATTCAAAGCATCATAAAACACGGGTTCCGCCTGAGCCTGCGGGCGGATATAGGGTACCAGACAATTGTCCTGCACAACCCCCAGAACCGGATAATTAATGCTGGAAAACGCACCAAAGCTTTTGGAATAAGTTTTGCGCGCACGGGTCCCCAGGATCACCGCACCGCCGAACACAATCTGCACGCCCGGGATGCGTCCGTCACAAGCGCAGACAAAGCTGTCCAGCAGATTGGTCTTGGAGTCCGTAATATCCATATTGATGGGCTTCTGGCTGCCGGTGAGCACAATGGGCTTGGGGCCCTGCTGAACAAGGTAGCTGAGTGCAGCGGCGGTATACGCCATCGTATCCGTGCCATGGCACACCACAAAACCGTCAAAGGAAGAATACGCTTCGCGAATGGCACGCGCGATCTCCAGCCAGTAAGCAGGAGACATGTTCGTGCTGTCAATGTTGCATACCTGGCGGCAGGTCACATCGCAAAGCTCGCGCACCGCCGGGACATATTTCAGGAACTGGTCCGTGGTAAGCTCCGGCACAAGCCCTGCGCCGGTCATTTCGGACGCGATGGTGCCGCCGGTACCAATCATAAGAACACGCTTCATGTCCATCACTCTCCCGCTTTATATTCTCCTGTACACTCAAAAAAATACGAAAAGCGCCGGACAATTTCGTCCGTCGCTTTTGCATTGGAGGTGCCGACCAGATTTGAACTGGTGCATAGAGGTTTTGCAGACCTCTGCCTTACCGCTTGGCTACGGCACCATAAAACTTTGGCGCCGCAGTTGAAGCTACAGCGCCAAATTTTCATGGAGCGGATTACGAGGCTCGAACTCGCTACCTCCACCTTGGCAAGGTGGCGCTCTACCAGATGAGCTAAATCCGCGTAACCGCCGCTGCTCTCCGAGCGGCGATATTTATTTTATCTTATTGCCGTATATTTGTCAATAGGAATCCGGCAATTTTTTCAAAAAAACGCCTTTATCCTTTCGTTTCGCCCAAAAGCACGCCGGCGTCTACATAATATTTTTTGTCGCAGAAATGGCACGAAACCTCAACAGGCTTGCCCTCCGCCGCCATTTCCGCAAGCTCATCCCGCCCAAGCGAAAGCAGCGCGCGTTCCACACGCGCCTGGCTGCAGTCGCATTGATACCGCACCTGCTGCTCGTCCAACACATTCGGGGCGAAGCCCGCCAGAGCCTGCTCCATAATCTGTTCCAAAGACGCACCGCTGCGCAGCAACTCTGTCACAGAGGGCAGCGCCGCTACATTTTGTTCCAAATGTGTGATCTCCGCGTCGCTGGCTCCCGGCAGCAGCTGCAGCAGATAGCCGCCCGCCGTCAGGATGGAAAGGTCCCTGTCCACCAGCACCCCCAGCGCACACACTGTGGGCGTCTGTTCGCTGACAGCGTAGTATGCCGTAATATCCTCCGCGATCTCTCCGCTCACCAGCGGCACCTGGCCCACATACGGCTCTTTCATTCCAAGGTCTTTCACAACGCTCAGCGTGCCATCACGGCCTACAGCGCCGCCTACATCCAGTTTGCCGTCTGCCCGAGGCGGCAGCTCCACCACAGGCTGCTCTACATAACCGCGTACATTGCCCGCCCCGTCCGAAACTGCCAGAACGGTACCCGACGGACCGCCGCCTTTGATACGCAGCGTCAGAGAATCCTTTTCGCTCTTGAGCATTACACCCATCATCGACGCGGCTGTAAGCAGCCGCCCCAGAGCTGCCGAGGTCACCGCGGACGTCTTATGGATGCGCTCGGCTTCACGGACGATATCTGTGGAATCCACGGCGCAAAAAAGCACCCCGCCATTTTCGGAAATGGCGCGTATCAGTCTTGACATCATTCATTCTCCCCTGCGGCCTGTTTCACCGCCGTAATAAAATAGCGCACGCTGTCCGGGCGCAGCGGGCCGAAATCCTCGCCGTCCGCCACATGCTCCACGCGCAGCCCCGCCTGCCTGCAGGCACGGGTTATCTCTTCCAGAGAATAGGCATACTCCGTGAAGGCCTCCTTGTCGCATTCATCCATATCGGGATAAGTGATCTCCACCGCGATATGCGTGCAGTCCGCAGCCGCGTCATAACGGTTGCGCCAGACACAATACGCGTCGTCCGCCTCGATCTCATAGACATTGTCGCTCAAAATATGTGCGTGCTTGTAAGGCGTGTTCATATCAAAAAGCACCAGTCCGCCCGGCTCCACAAACAGAGCAGCGCGGCACAAGGCCCGCCGGAATTTTTCGGCAGGCCCGATGTGATTGAACGTATCGAATGTGGACACGGCAGCGCGCACCGTACCGTAAAGGTCCAGCTCTGCAATGTCCTGGCACAGCAGCAACAGGCCTTCCTGCCCCGTTTCCCAAGCCTTCTCCCTCAGGACGCTGAGCATCTCCGGCGAGAGGTCTACGCCGATCATATCATATCCCGCGGCCGCCAGGCGGAGCGTCAGTTCTCCCGTACCGCACCCCAGGTCCGCCACGATGCCGTCCTCCACACCGTGAGCGCGGAGCACGCCGCATACATACCGGAACAGGGCGTCATAGTCCGCGTCCTCGTTGAACGCGTCATATACCCCTGCAAATGCTTCGTAAGCCATTATACGTCGTTGCGCACGAGGTCCTCGTACGTTTCGCGCCGGACGGCAAGGCTGTCCTCTCCACCGCGCACCATCACCACGGGCAGACGGGGCACACGGTTATAATTGGACGCCATGGAGTAATTGTACGCGCCCGTGGACAGCACAGCCAGGATATCTCCCACAACAGGCGTCTGGAGCTGCGTGTTTTCCTGAATCAGGTCGCCGCTCTCACAGCAGCGCCCTGCGATCGTCGCTGTAAAGTCTTTTTGCTGTGCAGCCTTATTTGCAACGACCGCCTCATAAGCAGACTGGTAAAGCGCATAGCGCGGGTTGTCCGTCATGCCGCCGTCGATGGAAACATATGTACGGTAGCCCGGAATGGTTTTGACGCTGCCGATGGTATACAGCGTGATGCCCGTATCCCCTACAATGGAACGTCCCGGCTCAATGCAGATAAACGGCACCGGAAAGCTGTTTGTTTCGCAGAAACCCAGCACCACCTTGGAGACCGCCTCCATATAGCTTTCCAGCGCCTTGGGATCATCCTGCGCCACATAGCGGATGCCGAAGCCGCCGCCCAGATTCAGCTCTTCAATGGTATATCCCAGCTCTGCGCGCACCTGCTGTGCAAAGCCCAGCATTACTTCGGCTGCATGGCAGAAAGGATCGATATCAAAGATCTGCGAGCCGATGTGACAGTGAATGCCCGCCACACGGATACCCGGTGTCTTGAGCGCCGCAGCCACAGCCTGCAGCGCTTCGCCCGTCTCCAGCGCAAAGCCGAATTTGGAGTCGATCTGGCCGGTGCGGATGAAATTATGCGTATGCGCGTCGATACCCGGCTTGATGCGGAACAGCACGCTGGCCGTTTTGCCCGCTGCCTTTGCCAGCGCGCCCAGCAGCTCCAACTCAGCGATGTTATCCACCACGATACGCCCCACACCGCTCTCCAGCGCCATGGTCAGCTCATCAGCCGTCTTATTGTTTCCGTGGAAATAAATTCGCTCAGCCGGGAACCCCGCCTGCAGCGCCGTGTACAGCTCGCCGCCGGACACCACATCCGCACCAAGGCCTTCTTCGTTCAGGATACGGTACATCCGCTTGCAGCAGAACGCTTTGCTGGCATACAGTACCAGACCCTTTTTATGATAATGCGCGTCCATGGAATTTTTCAGCGCGCGGCAGTTGGCCCGGATGGCATCCTCGTCCATCACATACAACGGCGTACCGTATTTCGAGGCCAGCGCTACGGTATCCAACCCGCCGATCGTCAAATGTCCATGCCCGTTGACAGCCGTCACTTTTGTTTCCATACTTCTTTACCCCTCCGCTAAAAATTGGTCCAGGACATCCCGCAATTCCGGAATGCCGTATCCGTTATCCGCGCTGGTGAGCACCACGCCCCTGCACCCATAGGGCGCACAGATTTCCGCAAAACGTGCCGCCGTCTCGGCATATTGGCTTTTTTTCAGCTTGTCAGCCTTCGTCAGTGCCGCAATGAAGGGTACCTCGTGGTGCGCCAGATACTCCAGCATCATTTCATCGTCGGCGCTGGGGGCATGGCGGCTGTCCAGCAGCTGCACCAGCAGCGCACATCGCCGTCCGCGCTCGAAATAGCTGTTGATGAGTTTATCCCAGCGCTGCCGTTCGCCCTGCGCCACCTTGGCGTAGCCGTAACCCGGCAGATCGACCAAATAGACGCCGCCCACCGTATAAAAGTTGATGGTAGCCGTCTTGCCCGGCGTGCTGCTCACGCGCGCCAGGCTTTTACGGTTGCACAGCTTATTGATCAGAGAGGACTTCCCCACATTCGAGCGCCCGGAAAAAACAATCTCCGCGCGGTCCCGTTCCGGCAGCTGAGAAGAAAGGCCGTAGGACACCTTGAACTCGGCTTTCGTCGTATCCATGCGTGCCTCCTTACTGGCGGATGCTGAGCTGCGGTTCCGCTTTTTCCGGCGGTACCGGGCGCGTATGCTTTTCCCCGCCTGCCTTGGGCGCTTTCGCGGCCTTTGCAGGCTTTTTAACGGGCAGCAGCACCGTGCGCAGAACTTCCTCCAACGTGCTCACCGGACGGAACGTCAAACCGTTTTTCACGGCGTCGTCCACCTCATACAAATCGGGAGCATTGTCTTTCGGGATCAGCACCAGCTTCATCCCCTCCCGGTAGGCAGCCATGCTTTTTTCTTTGAGGCCGCCTATGGGCAGCACCTGCCCGTGGAGTGTTATCTCACCCGTCATGGCCACATCAGAACGCACCGGGCAGCCGGACAGGCACGACACCAGCGCCGTTGTCAGCGTTACGCCCGCAGACGGACCGTCCTTTGGAATGGCTCCTTCCGGCGCGTGTATGTGGATATCGATATCTTTAAAAACGGAAACATCATAGCCGTAAGCCTCCGCATGGGCTTTTGCGTAGGTGATGGCAAGCTTGGCGCTCTCTTTCATTACCTCGCCCAAAGAACCCGTCAGTTCCAGCCGTCCTGCTCCGCCGGGCACTGTCTGCACCTCGATGGGCAGTATCTCGCCGCCCACGCTGGTCCACGCAAGGCCATTGGCCACGCCCACGGCGTCCTTACGGCTGAGAAAAGCCGGTTTCACGCGTTTCGGCCCCAAAATCTCTTCCAGGTTTTTATCACTTACAGAAAGCGTCTCCACCTCTCCCGCCGCGATGCGCTTGGCGCACTTGCGCAGCAGTTCGGTGACGGCGCGCTCCAGGTTGCGCACACCCGCTTCCTGCGTATATCCGTCGATCAGGCCGTACAGCGCGGAGTTCGTCAGCTTCACACGGCCTTTCAGGCCCGTGGCAGCGAGCTGCTTGGGCAGCAGGTGACGCTTGGCGATCTCGAACTTTTCCACGCGCGTATAGCTGGAAAGCTCAATAACATCCATACGGTCCAGCAGCGGACGCGGAATGGTATCCGTAGTATTGGCCGTGGTGATAAACAACACATCGCTCAAGTCAAACGGGATATCCAGATAGTGATCCTTGAACGCGACGTTCTGCTCCGGGTCCAGCGCTTCCAGCAGGGCGGCGGCCGGGTCGCCCCGAAAATCGCTGGCCATTTTGTCCACCTCGTCCAGCAGGAGCAGCGGATTCGCGCTCTTTGCCGTGAGGATGGCGCTGATGATCTTGCCGGGCATCGCCCCGATATAGGTGCGCCGATGGCCGCGGATTTCGGCCTCATCCCGCACGCCGCCCAGAGACATTCGCGCATACTTGCGGCCCAGGCATTCAGCGATGGACCGTGCAATGGACGTTTTACCCACGCCCGGAGGGCCGACCAGGCAAATGATCTGTCCTTTGACTTCGGGCGCCAGCTTGCGCACGGCCAGAATCTCAAGGATGCGTTCCTTCACCTTTTTCAGGCCGTAATGCTCCTTATCCAGAAGCGCAGCAGCCTTATTGACGTCCAGATTATCCTCGGTGCGCGTATCCCACGGAAGATCCAGACATGTGTCCAGATAAGTGCGGATGACCGAAGCCTCCTGAGAATTGCCCTGCATTTTGAACATGCGGTCCGCTTCCTTGAGCAGTTTCTCCCGCGCCTCTTCGGGCAGCTTTGTTTTTTCGATCTTCGCCTTGTATTCCTCGGCCTCCTCGCGGGTGTCGTCGAAATCGTCCAGCTCGTTGGAAATCGCCCGCATTTGCTCACGCAGGTAATAATCCCGCTGATTTTTGTCCATCTGCTCGTTGACCTTGCTCTGGATGTCCTTTTCAATGTGCAGTATCTTCGTCTCCCGGCGCAGGATCTCCAGCAGCTTTTCCAGGCGGCCGGACACAGTGCCCTCATTGAGCAGCGCCTGTTTGTCGGTATATTTCAGCAGCAGGTTTGCCGGGATATAATCACACAGCAATGCTGCATCCTCATTGGTGATGATGGTATACACCACGTCTTTGGAAAGGCGCGGGTTCAGCGAAAGATATTCCTCAAAGGCTTCTTTCACACTGCGCACCAGCGCCTCCACGCGTGCGGAATCGACCGATTTTGTCCCGCGCAGCGCGGCGGCCTTGGTAGACGCCAGCAGAAAACGCCCGCTTGAATCCAGCGTCAGCAGCTTGGCACGGTATTTGCCTTCCACCAGCACCTTGACAAGCTCGTCCGAGACACGCAGCACCTGCTTTACCTCGGCCACAACGCCGTACGCATACAGATCCTTAAAGCCGGGGTCCTCCACGTCCATATCCTGCTGGGCAGTCAAAAAGACAGCGTTGTTATTGCTCATGGCCCATTCGATGGCCGCGATGGACTTTTTGCGGCCCACCTCGAAGTGGATGATGTTTCCCGGGAATACCACCAGGCCCCGCAGTGCAATGGCCGGCAGGCGCAGGATATCCGCGTTCTTATCCAAAATGATTTTTACTCGTTCCGACATACGTGTATCTCCCCTTTGTATGCATATCTGAAAGGGCTTTAGCCCCATGAATGCTCTATGGAACTTTATTATATACGAAATTTGTGAACTTTTCAACAAAAAGAAAAGCGGAACATTGGTAAAACGCCCATGTTCCGCCATTTTTTCACTTATCCGTCTGCCGTCTCAGTTCACACGGCCCGACGCCAGCGCCTTATACCGCTTGCGCACCGCGCCGTATTCCAGCTTCGGCTTCGCGCCGTTCACCGTTTCCTCGTCCACCGTCACTTTGATGATGGTTGGGTCGCTGGGGATCTCGTACATGATGCCGATGAGCGACTGCTCCATCACGCTGCGCAGGCCGCGCGCGCCGCTCTTCAGCGCAATGGTCTTTTTTGCGATGGCATGCAGCGCCTCGTCCGTGATATCCAACTCCACGCTGTCCAGCTTCATCAGCGTCTGGTACTGCTTCACAAGGCTGTTTTTCGGCTCTTTCAGCACACGCACCAGCGCATCTTCATCCAGCGGGTCCAGCACTGTCACAACAGGGATACGGCCCACCAGCTCCGGAATCAGGCCAAAGCGCACCAGATCGTGCGGCTCCACCAGACGCAGCAGGTTCTGCTTCGCCTTTTCGGGGTCCTCCTTCAGCTTGCCGCCAAAGCCCAGCGCAGAGGTGTCCGTGCGCTTCTGGATATGCTTTTCCAGCCCGTCGAACGCGCCGCCGCAGATAAACAGGATGTTTTTCGTGTTGATTTGAATGAACTCCTGCTGTGGATGCTTCCGTCCGCCTTGGGGCGGCACATTGCTGACAGTGCCCTCCAGGATCTTCAACAGCGCCTGCTGCACGCCCTCGCCGCCCACGTCGCGTGTGATGGAGGGATTCTCGCTTTTCCGCGTGATCTTGTCGATCTCGTCGATGTAAATGATGCCCCGCTCTGCCCGCTCAATATCGAAATCCGCAGCCTGAATGAGCTTGAGCAGAATGTTTTCCACATCTTCGCCCACATAGCCTGCCTCGGTGAGCGTAGTCGCGTCCGCGATGGCAAAGGGCACATTGAGCATGCGCGCCAGCGTCTGTGCCAGCAGCGTTTTACCCACGCCGGAGGGGCCAAGCAGCAGAACATTGCTCTTTTGCAGGTCCACATCCGTCTTTTCCATGTTCAGGATACGCTTATAGTGGTTGTACACAGAAACAGCCAGTACCACCTTGGCATTGTCCTGCCCGATGACATACTGGTCCAGCCCTTCCTTTATCTCCGCCGGCGTGAGGATATTGATATCCTGCGGCGCGGCATGGGCCGGGGCAGCCTTGCCGCGGCGCGGGGCCTGAGCCGGAGCCTTGCCTTCCTCATCCAGCAGCGAGTGGCACAGCTCGATGCACTCGTTGCAGATGTTCACACCCGGCCCAATGATCATCCGCTCCACTTCGTCCTGGCTTTTGCCGCAGAAGTTGCAGATGAGATTTTTGTCTTTGCTGTTGTCTTTATTTGCCATATAACACCTTTATCGTTGTGAGATCACGTCGTCAATAAGGCCGTAAGCCTTTGCTTCCTCGGCCGTCATATAATTGTCGCGCTCCGTGTCCTGCTCGATGCGTTCCAGCGGCTGGCCGGTGCAAGCGGAGAGGATACCGTTCATCTTATTGCGCGTGCGCACCATATGGTCCGCGTGGATCTTGATATCCGTCGTCTGCCCCTGCAGCCCCACCTGTCCGCCGATCAGCGGCTGGTGGATGAGTATTTCGCTGTTGGGCAGCGCGAAACGTTTGCCCTTTGCGCCCGCCGCAAGCAGTACGGAAGCCATGGAGGCCGCCATACCCACACAGATGGTGGAAACGTCGCATTTGATATACCGCATGGTGTCATAAATCGCCATGCCGTCCGTGATGGACCCGCCCGGGCTGTTGATGTAGAAATTGATATCCTTCTCCGGGTCCTGACCTTCCAGATACAGCAGCTGCGCCACCACAAGGCTGGCCGTCGTGCTGTTCACATCCTCGCTGAGCATGATGATGCGGTCGTTCAGCAGGCGGGAAAAGATATCGTAAGAGCGTTCGCCGCGCGCGGTCTGCTCTACAACGTAAGGAACCAAACTCATAAATTAGCCTCCCTGTTTTACAGCGGTTCAGTCTTTATGGGAAATCGCATGGCCGCGGCAGCCCGCTGTACCCGGCCGCGCGGGCCACCGCAGGCGGGCCGTAAAACCGGCCGCCGCAGCAGGGTAACAGATGACCGATACGCGCATAAAATGCGGGTATCGGTCACGCGTCGTCACTATCCGACAAAAAGGCCCGCTTTACTCCGCCTTCTCGTCCTTCTGGGGCGCCACATTCTCAACGGTGACGTCCGCGTTCTGCTTGATGAAGTCAATGGCCTTGTTCACGGCAAGGTCCTTCTTCACTTCGGCCTCGGGCACGATGCCGCGCACCTTCTCCACTTCCATCTTGTAGGCGTCGGCAATGCGCTTGACTTCGTTCTCGAAGTCCTCCTCGCTGGCCGCGATGCCTTCTGCTGCAGCCACAGCCTCCAGCGCCAGACGGATCTTCACCTGCTTCTCAGCCTGCTCCTTGAAGCCTTCGCGGAACTTGGCCGTGTCGCCGCCCATATACTTGATGTAATCCTCCAGGCGCAGGCCCTGCTGCTGCAGGCGGTACTCGAAATCGCGCACCATTTCGTCAATGCGGGTCTCGAACATAACGGGCGGGATATCGCCCTCCAGCGTCGCGACGATCTGCTCGACCAGATCGTTCTCCACTTCCAGCTCGGCATTCTTCTCGTTCTGCTCTTCCATGCCCTTGCGAATGCTGGCTTTCAGCTCGTCCAGTGTGTCGTATTCAGACACATCCTTCGCGAATTCGTCATCCGCGGCGGGCAGCTCCTTGGTCTTCACTTCGTGCAGCTTGACCTTGAACGTAGCGGCCTTGCCCGCCAGCTCCTCAGCCTGATACTGCTCGGGGAACGTGACGTTCACCTCGAACTCCTCGCCGGCCTCATGGCCGGCAACCTGCTCCTCAAAGCCCGGAATGAACTGGCCGGAGCCCAGCGTCAGAGAAAAATGCTCGCCCTTGCCGCCCTCGAAAGCCACGCCGTCCACAAAACCCTCGAAGTCGATATCCGTGACGTCGCCGTCCTGAGCCTTGCCCTCACGGGTAATGATGCGGGCGTTGCGCTCACGCATGCGCTCGATCTCGGCCTCCACAGCGGCGTCCTCGACAGTATTGACTTTCTTTGTGGCTTTTAAACCCTTGTATTCGCCCACCTTCATCTCGGGCTTGACAGTGACGACAGCCTTGAGCACGACGCCGTCTTCGGTGCTGGCGGAAACGATGTCCACCTCGGGGCGGTCCACCGGCTCGATGCCGCTCTCGGCAACGGCAGCTTCATACGCCTCGGGGAACAAGTCATTGATGGCGTCGTAGTGGAACACATCGGCACCGAACATCTTTTCAATCATATGGCGAGGGGCTTTGCCCTTGCGGAAGCCCGGAATGTTGTATTTACCGGCCTCGCGTTTGAACGCTTTGGCAATTGCGGCGTTGAACGCTTCGGCGTCAATGGAGAATTGCAGTTCATGGCTGTTGTTTTCAAGTTTTTCGTTTTTGACGAGATTCATTGTATTTCCTCCAATACTGAACTTACAGAGTATAATTATAGCATACGTTTATGAATATTTCTATACAAATTCAAATTTTATATGGAAAAAACCGCAGTGCGTCGGCACTGATGAGTTTATACTCGATGCCGTCCAGCTCCCCCTGCACCGCCCGCGGAATGGACGGGCCGTGCAAATGGCCGTAAAAGCAGCGTTTCACGCCGTATTCCCGCAGGAGCGCCACCACTTCCCCGGCGTCCGCCTGGGGATAGACCGGAGGATAATGCAGGAACACTGCCTTTTCCGTATCTCCCGCCGCTTCCAACGAAGCCCGCAGCCGTCCGCATTCGCGGCTCATTACCTTTTCATCGTGAGGCTGGCCCGCGTCGAACAGCCAGCTCCGCGTGCCGCACAGTGCAAGCCCTTCTGCAAAAACACAATTGTTATGCAGAAAAGACAGGCTGTCAAACCCATTCGCCGCCAGATAGGCGTTCATTTTCGCCATGGTCGTCCACCAGTAATCGTGGTTCCCCTTCAAGAGCAGTTTCCTGCCCGGAAGATTCTGAAGGAACGCAAAATCCGCACTGCAGTCCTCCAGCTTCATCGCCCAGGAGGTGTCCCCCGCCAGTACCACGGTATCCTGCGGACCCACAGCCGCCAGCCAGTTTTCCCGCAGACGCTCCACATAGTTCTCCCAGCCGCTGAAAATGTCCATGGGCTTGGACGTTCCCAGCGACAGATGAAGATCCCCGATTGTAAAAATTGCCATAGCATCCTCCGAATGACTGGCCGCAGACCGGCCATACTAAGAAAAGGAAGCGCCGCGCCCTATGAAGCGGCGTTTTGCGAACTGATTTTAAGGAGGCAATAAAAATGCAGGACGAAAAGATTCTGGAAGGCATTTGCTGCGAAGTAGAGAACTGTGTGCACAACAACGGCAACTGCTGCTGCACCGCGCAGGAGATCAAAGTGAAAAACCGCATGGCCGTCCTCGGTGAAGAGACCATGTGCGAGACCTTTGAGGAAGTTTAGGCTTCGTCGAAAAATGTCCGCAAAAACGGCTCGTGTGATATGCACGGGCCGTTTTCATTGCACCCTTTTTCTCTACAAAGCAAGCGCCGCAGCCCGGATGCCGTCCTTTTCCACCACCTGCGTGAAGCGTACGGGCTTTTCCCGCAGGCCCGCAAGACTCGCAGGCGCCGGGACCCCGGTCTTTTCCTGCAGCAGGCGCATGGCCTCAAACTCATCCTCCGGCACATCCGCCCCCAGCGCGCCCAGCACATCGCACGGGAACTTGTACGGGCTTGCCGTGGAAAGTACAACGCAAGGCGTTTCGCCGGCCGCCTGCTGCCGTGCCACACGGAACGCCACCGCCGTGTGCGTGTCGCACAGGTATCCGTCCGCTTCATACCGCGCGCGGATCTCCTCCCGCACCTGCGCGTCATCGGCACAGCCGCAGGCAAAGGTCTCCCGGATGGCGGAAAGCACTTCGGCGGGCACGGTGTAATGCCCATGCTCCGCCAGCTCACGCATCCATCCCGCCACCGCTGCCGCATCCTGTGTTACATGGTACAAAAGGCGCTCCAGGTTCGAGGACACAAGAATGTCCATGGACGGCGAGGACGTTTTGTAGAACGTGCGGCGGGCGTCGTAAACACCCGTGGTGAGAAAGTCCGTGAGAACGTTGTTTTTATTGGACGCGCAGATCAGCTTTTCCACAGGCAGGCCCATACGTTTGGCGTAATAACCCGCAAGGATATCGCCGAAATTGCCTGTGGGCACACAGAAGCTGACGGGCGCGCCCGGTGCGATATCCCCCCGCTCCGCAAGCTGCGCATAGCTGTAAAAATAGTAAACGATCTGCGGTACAAGGCGGCCCCAGTTGATGGAGTTTGCGCTGGAAAGCTTTTCGTTTTTGGCAGCCAGCTCCTGCGCGAGGTCCTCGTCCGCAAACACGCGCTTTACGCCTGTCTGCGCGTCGTCGAAGTTTCCGTTGACAGCATACACCGCCACGTTATCTCCCTCCTGCGTGGCCATCTGCAGGCGCTGCACCTCACTGGTGCCCGCGTTGGGATAAAACACCGCGATACGGATGCCCGGCAGGCCCGCATAGCCCGCGAGCGCGGCCTTTCCCGTATCGCCGGAGGTCGCTACAAGGATCTTTGTCACGCCTGTTTCTCCCAGATTTTTTTTGGCCTCTACCAGCAGACGCGGCATAAGCTGCAATGCATAATCCTTAAACGCGCAGGTCGGGCCGTGCCACAACTCCAATGCATAGGTATTCCCGGCCACATGCGCCGCAAAGCCTGCCTTGCCGCCGAAGTTTTCGGTGCTGTATGTCTGCTCTGTGGCGGTTTTTAAAAAATCCGGGTCATAATCCGTCAGAAACATGCCCAGCACCTTCTGCGCCGTCTGCGGATACGTCAGGCCGTAAAACTCCCGCATGTCCACCTGTGGGAACTGCTGCGGGACAAACAGCCCGCCTCCCGGCGCAATGCCCGTGAGAATGGCCGTGGACGCACCGGTGCAGAGAGCACTGTCGCGCGTGCTTGTGTAGTTCATACTTTACCCCTCCAATTATAGCCACAGCCGCTATCCGGCTGTTCCGCCGTTTTCCGCAGCCCTGCAAGGCCTGCTCTTTTTCCGTGGGACAGAGCGGCTCTGCCCAGCCCTTTCTAAAAAGCGCGCTTCCAAAAGCCCCAGGCGTTTTCAAAAAACACCTTGTTCAAAACCGTCTCCGGCAGCCCGCGCGCCAGAAGGTACCCGTATAAGCGCGGGATGCCCCCGATATCCCGGATATCCTCCGGCACATGTGCGCCGTCAAAGTCCGTTCCAAAGCACACCGTATCCTGCGCTCCCAGCGAAAGGAACGCATCCAGATGACGGTATACGTCGTCGCTGCATGCCCGCATGCGGTCGCTGCTTAAAAACGCACTGCACAGATTGGTGCCGATCAACCCGCCGCGCCGTACGATCTCCCGGATCTGCTTTTCCGTCAGGTTGCGGTGGTGCCCCGTGACACGGCGCACGTTGGAATGCGTGGCCACCACCGGACCACCGTAACATTCAAACACATCCGCCACACCCTCGTCGGAGAGGTGAGAAACATCCGGCACAATGCCGTACTGCGGCAGCGCACGCACCACTGCACGGCCGAACTCCGTAAGCGGGCCGCCCGCTTCACCGCCGCAGCCAAGCTCGTTTTCGCCCATCCAGGTCAACGTCAGAAAGCGCACGCCGTCGCGCTGGAATTCGGCCAAACGCTCAAGGCGCCCACCCAGCGCCGCACCGTTTTCCACGGAAAGAATGGCCGCGCGCCTGCCCTCTTCAAATGCGTCTTCCGTCTCCTGCGCTGTGCGGCACTGAACGATCTGCTCTCTGTTCGCGGCGAGCTGCGCCCGAAAACAGGCGGTCTGAAGGCGGTACGAAGCATAAGCCGTGTCCGCGCCCGGCGCATTGTCCTGCACGAATACGGCGAACACCTGCGCCCACCGGCCCAGTGTCCGCGCCTTTTCCAGATTGATGTGCGCATCCGCATCCGCGATGCCGCCGCCCTCCGTCAGGCGGGACACCGTGTCACAGTGCAAATCAAAAAAGTCCAACTTCACAGCCTTCTTTTCTACAAGGTAAACGCATTTTCAATACAATTCAGCCGCGGCGTCCCCAAGCGGGGCACCGTGACCTCCACCACATCGAAGCGCATAAAATTCTCCGCCAGCTCCGGGTGAAGCAGCAGATATCCCTGTGCCGCCAAAACGATCCGCCGCCGCTTTTGCGCTGTTACAGCCTCTGCGGGCTGCGCGGCGGCAGCCTCGTCCCGCGTCTTCACCTCGGCAAAGATCAGCATGTCTCCTTTTTGTGCAATGACGTCGATCTCACCCCGGCGCGTGCGAAAATTCATCTCCAGCACCCGGCATCCTCTGCGCCGGTAATACGCAGCGGCCAGCCTTTCGCCCATGGCGCCCCTGCGGGCACTCTTCCGCTCACACATAACCGCGTTTTTTCAAAAAGGACCTGCGGTAAAACGGCTGAATGCCGTATTCGTCCAGCAGCGCGTAATGCAGCTTGGTCGGATATCCCTTGTGCTTTTCCAGCTGGTATTGAGGATATTCCTTCGCGAGCTGCTCCATGTACCGGTCCCGCGAGACTTTGGCCAAAATAGAGGCGGCTGAAATACTCGCCGAACGGGCGTCACCCTTGACGACGCTTTGCACGGGAATCTCCATCTCCGGGCACCGGTTGCCATCGATGAGCGCCAGCCCCGGACGCACCGCAAGGCCCTCCACAGCCTGCCGCATGCCCAGAAGCGTAGCGTTCAGTATATTCAGCTCGTCGATGGTCTGAGGCCCCACCATCACGATCTTGTAGGCAAGCGCCTTTTCAATGATCTGCGGATACAGCAGCTCCCTCTTTTTTTCCGAAAGCTTTTTGGAATCGTTTACACCGTCCACCGGAGCTGCGGGGTCCAGAATAACAGCAGCCACGCACACCGGGCCGCACAACGGGCCGCGGCCCGCCTCGTCCACGCCGCACACGACACCCGCACGGGCGCGGTATTCTGCGTCGAATGCATACAGTTCCTCCGTCATGCTTCCTCCGGCCTTTCCAGCGAAACGCGGCCCAGCTTTGCGCCTCGGAATTCATCCACCAGCGTAATGGCCGCGCGCTCGGTATTCACCACACCGCCGGACATTAGCATGCCCCGCTTGCGGCCCACAGTCTCCAGCAGGTCGTAGGCGTCCTGCCCCAGCTCCTCCGCTGTCAGTCGGTAACGCTCCGCCAAACGCTCCGGATACATCCGCTGCATTTCACCCAGCAGCGCCGTTGCCAGCGCCTCGATGTCCAGCACATCGTCCTTGATGGAACCGATGAAGGCCAGGTTGCCCGCCACCTCCATGGAGTCGAATTTTTTCCATAGCACGCCGGGCATATCCAGAAGGTCATAATTGCCCACGGTCACCCACTGCTTGCCCCGCGTAACGCCGGGCCTGTCGGCAGCCTTCGCGCGCGCCGCGCCCGCGAAGCTGTTGATAAACGTTGATTTTCCCACATTGGGGATGCCCACGACCATCACGCGGATCTTCGCACCCGCCATGCCCTTGACGGCACGGCGCTCCAGAAGCTCTGCCAATTCCGTCTCAATCGCATTTTTTACGCCCTGTACGCCGCCGCGGTTTTTGCTGGTAACGGCAAGGCAGCCGTCGCCGCCGCGGCGAAAATACGCCACCCAGCGGGCGGTCACGTCCGGGTCGGCCAGGTCTGCTTTATTCAGTACATACAGGTGGGGCTTGCCCGCCGTGATGCGCGCAATCTCCGGGTTCAGGCTGCTGCGCGGGATGCGTGCGTCCAAAAGCTGGAGCACAGCGTCCACATTGCGGATATCCTTTTCCATCAGGCGCAGCGTTTTTGTCATATGCCCCGGAAACCACTGGATGGGGCGTGCGCTCAGACTCTCTTTCATGCGATTTTCCCAAAGCTGCTCAGCGGGAACACCCGCAGCAGCACCTTTCCCAAAATATCCCGCTCGTCGATGAAACCCACTTCCGTGCTGCGGCCGTCCAGCGAGCGCGGGCGGTTATCGCCCATCACAAACACGCAGCCCTCCGGAACCGTGACGGGAAACTCTACATCGTACCCGGTTGTCGTCGGCGCAGAAATATAAGGTTCTTCCAGCACCGCGCCGTTCAGCGTCACAGCGCCTGTCTCGAAATTGATATCAACCGTATCGCCGCCCAGAGCGATGATGCGCTTGACCAACGGGTCTCCGTAATTGATGTAGCCGTCCACCACCACCACATCGCCGCGCTGGGGCGTATACAGCATGCTCTGTACCGCCACGCGGTCCCCGCCGTAAAGTGTAGGCTGCATGGAAACGCCGGAAACGGTGATGATGCGCACGGCAAACACAAAAAACAGTACGATCACCGCCAGCGCGAACACCAGTGAATCATACCACTCGAACAGCGCGTTTTCCTTAGACTGTTTCGGTTCCATGCACACACCTTCTTTTCATCAATAATATAACAAAAAAGGGACAATGTACATTGTCCCTTTTTGTGAACTTATCGAAGCTGTTCTTTGACCTTGGCGGCCTTGCCGGTGCGTTCACGCAGATAGAAGAGCTTCGCGCGGCGTACACGGCCCTTGCGCACAACTTCCACTTTTTCAACGAACGGAGAGTTCACGGGGAACACACGCTCGATGCCCACGCCGTAAGCAGTGCGGCGCACAGTAAAGGTCTCGGCAACACCGCCGTGCTTCTTCGCGATGACAGTGCCTTCAAACGCCTGGATACGCTCACGCTCGCCTTCTTTGATACGAACGGAAACACGCACGGTATCGCCCACGTTGAACTCGGGACGATCCTCTTTGATCATGCCTTCGGTAATGATTTTCATTGCGTCCATTGTTGTACAATCCTCCATGTTTATTTAGACATTCATACCCGGCGGAGCGCCGGCAGAGGACTGTCCGTTTAATGTGTGACATTAACCCCGCTGTTGGCACAGTGGATATAACGCCTAAATATAATACCACATGGCAATTCCGAATGCAAGCATTTCAGGAAAATTTTTCGCCGTTTCGGGTGTAGATCCCGGTGCGCAGGATATTTCCCGATGCGGCTGGCAGGCCGTGCTGCTGCTCCAGCCACCCCAGCACCAGAACCGGGTTTACATTCAGCACACTGCCCGCAGGCAAACGCATACACACCACAAGGCCGCCGTTTTTCCGCATAAGCTGTACCTCCGGCAAATGCGCTTTCAGATCCACTGTTTTTTTCTTTCCGCGCTTGCCCTCCTTCACTACCTCGGCCGCGGGCGCCGCGTTATAGGCCTCCCATGCTGCGCATGCCGCCTGCGCGTCTTTTTCCGCGTAGCGCACCTCATAAGCGGCGCACGCAATATCGCCCGCATCCAGCACGGCGGGCGCAATGCGCGTCACCTTAATGCCCCGGGGCAGGCACGCAGAAAGCGCCGGAGCCGCGGCGTCCCAGTCGTGCCCCTCCGCCTCGGACTTGAAGTCCACCGTCTCGGCCAGGCTCTCCTGCCCCAGAGACAGCGGCGCGGCAAACGTCATATAAATGTGAGGGTTGAACCCCAGTGTATACCAGACAGGCAAGCCCGAACGCTTGAGCGCGCGCTGCATCACCCGCTGCAGATCCAGCAGCGAAATATAAGACGCCTCTCCCGTTTTGGTGAACCAGACTCTAATCGTAGTCAAAACAGGCACCTCCCAGCAGCTTATTTGCGCCGCAGCCGCTGCACGCGCGGTTGCACGGCGGCGTGGTCTGCGCGCCCAGCGCCTTTTGGTATTCCCGCACCAGGTACTCCCTGCTCACGCCGTAGTCCAGGTGGCTCCAGGGCGTAACCTCGTCCAGACCGATGGTGCGGTTCGCGTAAAAAGCAGTATCAAAGCCAAGGTCGCGAAACACCTCCAGCCATGTATCATAGCGAAACTGCTCGTCCCAGCCGTCAAAGCAGCAGCCCCGGCGGTAAGCCTCCACCAGAACCCGGGAGAGCCGCCGGTCGCCCTTCGCAAAGACCGCCTCCAGAAAACTGGTATGACTGTCGTGGTAGCTCACACTGATTTTCCGGCTTTTGACGCTGCGCAGCAGATGCTGCTGTTTTTCACGCAGCTCATCCTCGGTATTCTGGCCCACGAACTGGAACGGCGTCATAGGCTTTGGCACAAAACACGCCACGCTGATGGAGACCTGCACGCCGCGGCCCTTGGGTTTGTTTTCGTTTTTATAATAGAGGTCCACAATGCGCTGCGCCGTGTCGGCAATTCCCTCAACGTCCTCCATCGTCTCTGTGGGCAGGCCCAGCATGAAGTAGAGCTTCACGGAGGTGTAGCCGGCGCTGAAGGCAAGGTTGCAGGTGCGCTCGATCTCTTCCTCGGTAACGTTTTTATTGATGACGTCCCGCAGACGCTGTGTTCCGGCTTCAGGCGCAAAGGTAAGGCCGCTTTTCCGCACCTTGGTGGTTTTGCGAACCAGAGACTCCGAAAAGTTGTCGATGCGCAGCGACGGCAGCGACATACTCACATGCTCTTTGGGCGTCCATTCCAGCATATCGTCCAGCAGTGTTTCCAGTTGGCTGTGATCACTGGTGGAAAGCGACGTCAGAGAGATCTCATCGTAACCTGTATTCCCGCACAGGCTGCGCCCCGCCTTGGAGAGCATATCCGCATCCCGCTCACGCATGGGACGATAGATAAAGCCCGCCTGACAAAAACGGCAGCCCCGCACGCAGCCGCGCAGCACTTCGATCTGCGCGCGGTCGTGCACCGCACCGATCATCGGCACCACAAAATTCTCCGGTAGCGGCTGGCTGTTCATATCCTGAATGATGGCCTTGCGCACCACGGCCGGCGCGCCTTCTTTCGCCGTGATGGCTTCCACGCGGCCGTCGGGCCGATAGGACACATCGTAAAACGCGGGCACGTAAACGCCTTCGATATGGCACAGGCGCTTTAATATCTCCCGTTTGGTGAGCCCCTCTCTGCGCCCCTGAATGATGGTGTCGCACACATCAGGCAGCTGCACCTCGCCCTCGCCCAGCATCATCAGGTCAAAAAAATCCGCCAGCGGCTCAGCGTTGCACACGCACGGGCCGCCCGCCACAATGAACGGCGCATCCTCCCCTCTGTCCTTTGCATAAAACGGAATGTGCGCCAGGTCGAGCATGGCAAGAATATTGGTGTAGGAAAGTTCATACTGGAGTGTAAAGCCCACTACGTCGAACATCCCCAGCGGGTCTTTGCTCTCCAGCGCATACAGCGGAATATCCCGCTGCTGCATCTGCTCCTTCATGTCCACCCAAGGCATGAACACACGTTCACACCAGATGTTATCCCGTTTGTTGAGGATCTCATACAATATTTTCATGCCCAGAAAGGACATGCCCACCTCGTAGGTATCCGGAAAGCAGAAAGCGAACCGAAGGTCCAGCTTCTCCTTCTCCTTATATACGCAGCCCGGTTCGCCGCCGGTATAGCGGCCCGGTTTCTGCACTGCGGCAAGCGCAGCTTTCAGCTTTTCATCCAAGCGTTCAAACATCCTTTCCCTTTTTCGGGCTTATACCCCCGCGTTGTTTCACCATACCCCAAGCTCACACTTCACGTTCCGCTTGGCATTCACTTAAAAAACATGACATCTATGCCGCCAAACTCACGCCCCGCCCGCGGCCCGCATTCACTAAGCGGGCATATTATACCATGACGCCGCGAAGCGGCCTCAACAAAACCGCATCTGCTGCGGTTTTGCATGGTTCAATGTTCTCAAAGCTCTGTGCGCCAGCACAGGGCGTGTGCCGCGCACACGCCCGGCCGCGCAAGCGGCAGTTTTGGGGTCATTATACCGTATTTGCGCGCAGAATGCAAACAGAAAAGGCCTGTGCACGGTGCCATTCACGCGCTGCGCAGGCCTTTCTTCTTTATTTTTGCCTGAACTCCTTTGCCAGCAGATAACCCGGCCCCAGGAAAGCCGCCGCACGAGCGCCGCGCGGCATCCCGCCCAACAGCGCAAAGCCGAGCGCCGCCGCGCAGAACAGGCACAACAGCAGCCGCTGGGCACGGCGCAGCGCATCCTGCTTTTCCGCAGGCAGCAAATTCTGCAGCAGGCGCGCGCCGTCTAACACGCCGAACGGCATCAGGTTGTAAACGCCCGTACACAAACTGACGGCGGCGAGAAAATACAGTGCGTAGCTCGCCTGCCGGTGAAGCTGCAAAAAAAGCAGCGCCGCCATGATAAAATTCGCCAGCGGCCCCGCAGCCAGCACCCATAGCTCTTGTGTGCGGGGCAACTGCTCCGCTCCCGAAAGCCCGATGCCTCCCGCGCTGAAATGGAGACCGGGCAATTTATGCGCACACAGCATATATGCCAGCACATGCCCGCTTTCATGAACGAAAGCGCACACCAGTGTCATGCGAAGAAAGCCCATAGGGTCGAACAAAAGCCCCGCCGCCAGGCAGGCGCACAGCAGTACGGGCTGCACCGACGGCCCGCTCATGCGGCCAGCTGCGGAAAACTGGGCATCGGGTCCACCCGCACACCGTCGAGAATGATCTCCAGATGCAGGTGCGGGCCGGTCACAAGGCCTGTGCTTCCCACCACTGCAACAGTCTGCCCCTGCGTAACCGTCTCCCCTCCGCGCACAAAGATGTAAGAGAGATGCTGGTACAGCGTCTGGACACTGCCCTCATGGCGGATAATGATATAATAGCCCCGCAGACGGTTGTAGCCCGTGCGCACCACCTGGCCGGACTGTGCCGCTGCCACAGGCGTGCCCTCTGCCGCCGCGATGTCGACACCCGCATGGAAATCATCCGCACCGTTCACCGGGTTATCCCGGAAACCGTACCCCGAAGTGACCGGCCCCGCCACCGGCAGCAGAAGCTCCTGCGGCAGCGTATAATCGTCCATGGAAGCGCCGTCAGGCACCTCACGTTTTTCGATACCGGGCCAAAAGCCGCCCTGCCCGTCCAACGCCTCCGGATCTTCCAACTGCCGGACCAGCCGCTCCGCGCCCATACGCAGATCCTCCACCACGCCGTTTGCAAACCGCGCAAATGCGTTATCCGTGGAAAATTCCACGCCCGCTGTCATCATCTCGTGATACTCAGCCCTCATGTCCTCCAGAAAAGGCGCGCCGGCGCTGCGCGCAAAAAACACAAACGCCACCAACAGCGCGCACAGCAGAACCTGCACGAACAAGACATGCTCTTCGCCCGAGTTTACCTGAGGCACCGTGAACGGCTCCGGCTTCATCTTTGCTGTGGGGTAGAGCTGTTCCACCGGCGCTGTTCCCGCGTCCCGCTGCCCCTCCGGCATGTCCTCCCGGTCTCCCGCAGCCGCCGAAAATGTTCCCGGAACCGGCTCGGGCAGCTCAAACCGCTCGGCCCGTTCCCCCTGCGGCCGCTGTGTCCGGCGCGCCTTTCCGTCCCATCCCGCTTCTGGTGTGCCAATTTCCTCCGGAGGGTCCTCATTCAGCCGCATCCATTCCTCCTGCCGCCCGCTGTCCTTTTCCCACATCAACGTCACGCACCTTTTTATCCCGGTTTTTCGGAACGCTCATTCCTTTAAAAAGGCTATGCGGCGAACGCCAAAAAAAGAACCCGGACAGCCTGTGTACAACAGATTGTCCGGGCCGGTAATTTGGGAAGGGTCAGCGTCCCAGCAGGTTCCTGAGCCTGCCCAGCAGCGTTTGCGGGCGCGGCGCTGCCGGGCGGCGCTGAGGCTGCTGCAAAGCGGCAGCATGGCGGCGTGCTGTCGGCGCACGACGTACCGGCTCCCCCGCCGGGCGCGGCGCAGGCATGGCGGGCCAAGTGCCGGCCAGCATATCATACATGCCGAGCTGGCTGTCAACGCGGGACGCGTCCGGCGCAGGCTTCACCTTGGGATAGGTGCCGTCCGGCTGCATTTCCCGGGCATTCACATTGTCGCGCAGCTGCAGATCCAGCATCTGCAGCAGCTCACCCGCAATGCGTCTGTCCTGAATACGCACGCCCACCTCGACACGTCGTTCGGTGTTGCGGGTAAGAAAATCGCCCGACGCGATATACACCCGTGTATCCTGCCCGCAGCCAAAAGCATACACACGCTCGTGCTCCAGATAGCGGCCCACGATGCTGCGCACCGTGACATTTTCCGTCAGGCCGGGTACCCCGGCTTTGATGCAGCAGATGCCGCGCACGATCATCTGCACAGATACCCCCGCGCAGGACGCTTCGGATATTTTTTCAATGATATCCTTATCGCTGATGGAATTACACTTAAGAATGATGCGTGCGTCCTTCCCCATGCGTTTCGCCTCGATCTCCGCGTCCATCTCCTGCATCAGCACGCTTTTGAAGCACAGCGGCGCGACCAGAAGGTTGCCTGCGTGCTCTGTCAGGCGTTCGATCGCAAGATTATTGAACACGGTTGCCAGCTCGGAGCCGATGCCAAGATCGGTCGTGATAAACGAAAGGTCCGTATACTGCTCGGAGGTCTTTTCATTGTAATTGCCTGTGCCGATCTGGGCAATATAGTGCAGCTGATTGCCCTTTTTCTTTGTGATGAGCGTCAGCTTTGAATGGATCTTGTATGCCTCAAAGCCGTAGATGACCGTGCAGCCCGCCTCCTCCAGCTGCTTGGAAAAGTCGATGTTGTTCTGTTCGTCGAAGCGCGCGCGCAGCTCCACAATGGCAACGACCTCCTTGCCGTTTTCGGCCGCGGAGATAAGCGCCTCGATGATCTTGGATTCATGTGCCACGCGGTACAGCGTCATTTTGATGGAAAGCACGTCCGGGTCCTGCGCAGCCTCGTTGAGCATGCGGATGAAGGGCCGGATGCTCTGGTACGGATAAGAAAGCAGTACGTCCTGCGTTTCCACCACACGGGCAAGATTAAAATCCGGCGGCGGCAGCATGGGACGCTTCACCGGGTAAAACAGCTCGGTATGGCCGTCCTGCGCGATGCGCGCGGATATCTTGAAGCCAATGGACATATCCAGCGGCGTCGTCTGCTCAAACACCTGTTTTGCGGGCAGCATCAGCTTTTCGCGCAGGAACCCGACGATCTCCGCCGGAGCACGCGGCGTTGTCTGCAAGCGAACGGCCGCCAGCTTGCGGCGCTTTTTCAAAAGATCGCTCATGATCTCGCGATAGTCCACGTCGTGGTCGAACATGCCTTCATCCACTGTGATATCCGCATTGCGCGTCACGCGGAAAATGCACCGGCTCTGCACGGTGTTCTTGCCGAAGATCAGGCCCGCGAAATGTTCCACCATCTCTTCCACCAGTGCAAAGGCGACAGAGCCGCCCGACGGCACAAATATGATACGCTGGAACTGCGTGCTGATGGGTACCAAACCAAAGGAAGACTGCGCGTCTCCCTTTCCCTTCAGAATGGTGCCGACATACACCTCATTGTTGCGCAGAAACGGAAAGGGATGCCGCCGGTCGATGATCTGCGGAGAAAGGACGGGAAATATCTCCTGCATGAAATATTTGCGCCAGAAATGCTCCGCTTCTTTGCTCAGGTGCGCAAAATCCACCCTGCGGTAGCCCAACACACCCACATTCTCATACAGCTTCGCCACAATTTTATCGCAGTGCTGCTGCAGCTCCGCGACCTTAGGCATAATGGCGTCCAGCTGTTGAGCGGGCGTCATGCCCGTCTTGTTCTCTTTTTCATCGCCGCCCACCAGCGTACGGTCGTACAACGACCCCACGCGTACCATGAAAAATTCATCCAGATTGCTCGCGTAAATGGCGGCAAACTTCAGCTGCTCGCCAACCGGGACCGTCTTGTCCTTCGCAAGGTCCAGGACGCGCCGGTTGAATTCAAGCCAGCTCAGCTCCCGGTTGATGAATATCTCCCTCGTATGCGGCTGTTCCATAAAAAACTCCCCTTTAAATAAACGCACGGTCCTTTCAGCCGGCACCGCGCCGCTGTGCTCCCACGGCTCAGGAAACCCGGACATACGCCCGCATGCCGTCTACGGTGCGCTCCGAGATGCCTTTTACCCGTTCCAGTTCTTCCACCGCGCGGAACGGTCCGTTCGCCTCGCGGTATTCCACGATTGCCAGCGCCTTTTTCTCCCCGATGCCGGGCAGCGTCTCCAGTTCCGCGGCGGGCGCAGTATTGACATCCACCCTGTCCGGCCCCGCGTCAAAATACGGCGCTCCGTCCCAAGGCGGATATTCAGCCTGCCGCACGGGCGGCGCCGTTGCGCAAAGGCACACGAGGACGGCACACAACGCCGCCCACCAAGCCGCGGCAAAGCGGCGTCCCATTCTATCATCCCCTGTTCTGAAGCATTCATCCGGGACAACGCGCAGGCGGCAATATCAAGATCATTATACCGTGGCGCCGTGCTGCGGCCCCAACAAAACCGCGCCTGCCGCGGTTTTGCATGGTTCAATGTTCTCAAAGCCCATGTGCGGAAGCGCATCAGCGCATAAAGTGCGCGCAGCCGCGCAAGCGGCGGCTTTGAGGTTATTATACCATGGCGCCGCGAAGCGGCCTCGACAAAACCGCATTCACTGCGGTTTTGCATGGTTCAATGTTCTCAAGTCCATGCGCGAAAGCGCATCAGCGCACGAAGAGCGCGCGGCCGCGCAAGCGGCGGACTTGAGGTTATTATACCATATCCCGCCCAAGGCACGCTCCATTTTACACGCTTTTTACAATCATCCGTATTTACGAATCAACCCGTAAAGCACCTCGGCCACGCCGCCGTCCAGGCATCTGCCTGTTACGGTGTCCGCCGCGAGCTGCACCTCCTTGGGCGCGTTCCCCATCGCCACGGAATGCCCGGCCGCGCGCATCAGCTCAATGTCATTGAAATAATCTCCGATGGCCACCGTGTTTTCTATCGGGATGCCCATATAGGTGCAAAGTTCTCCCAGCGCCGCCCCCTTGGCCGCGCCCTCCGGCATGATCTCAAAATAGTTGCGGTTGGTCGCAATGAAGTAGACGCCGGGATATTTGCGTGCGTCCAGAAAATCCTGGATCTGCATCAGCATTTCATGGGAGCAGGCAAACAGCACCTTATTCCAACCGCCATCCAGCTCCTCCAGCGGCGCCATGCGGTAAGTGAGCCCTTCATGGACCGTGTGGCGGTAGGTATATTCATTGGCCCGCACCACGCAGATGCCGCCGTCCTCGGTCATAATCTCCACGCCCACTCCCGGGAAACGTGCCAATACATCGCACACCGCCCGGCGCGCCGACGGCTTGGACAGCAGTGTATTTCGGATGCGGATATCGTGTTCGAAATCGTAAATAACGCCCCCGCCATACAGGATAGCGGGTGCAGAAAGCGTCATCGAGTCCAGATGCCGTCCGGCTGATTCCATCGTGCGGCCCGTGGCCACGGTAAAATGGCCGCCCAGCGCGCAGAACAGCCGCATGGTCACCTGGTTCACAAAGGGCACGCCGTCCTCTGGTGTGAGCAGCGTGTTGTCCATGTCCGAAACGACGAGGATATCCTTGAGGGAGCGGATCATAGCGTTACATTTCCTTTTGCAGACGGCCGATAAAGGCCGTGAAATATTCGGGCAGCGGACTGTCGAACTCGACGTACGCGCCTGTTGCGGGATGAATGAAGCCGAGCGTTTTTGCATGCAGGCACTGGCCCTCCAGCTGGGTGATCACCTTACGCGGGCCGTAAACCGCATCCCCAGCAACCGGATGGCCGATGCTCGCAAGATGTACGCGGATCTGATGGGTTCGCCCAGTCCGGAGCCTTACGGAAAGATGTGTAAAGGCGGGAAAGCGCTCCTCCACATGGTAGGCTGTATAAGCGGCTTTGCCGCCCTTTGGCACGACGGCCATACGCTTTCGGTCCACAGGATGACGACCGATGTTCCCCTCCACAAATCCGTCGTCCGCAGCAAAACCGCCGTATACCACAGTATGGTATACCCGGGCGATGCTGTGCACGGCGAACTGCTGCGACAACGAAAGATGCGTCTCGTTGTCTTTTGCCACTACAAGCAGGCCGCTGGTGTCCTTGTCAATGCGGTGCACGATGCCGGGACGCACTTCGCCGTTGATGCCGGAGAGCCTGCCCGCGCAGTGGTACAGCAGTGCGTTCACCAGTGTGCCGTCCGGGTTTCCCGCCGCCGGGTGGACCACCATTCCCTTGGGCTTATTGACAACCAGCAGCGAGCTGTCTTCGTAAACGATATCCAGCGGGATATCCTGCGGAATGATTTCCACCGGCTGGGCGTCCGGCAGCGAAACACACAACGCATCTCCTTGTGTAAGGCGCGCACTTTTGGCGACGGAACGTCCGTTGCACAGTACACGGCCCTCTGCCAGAAGCTGCTGTGCGAAGCTTCGCGTCAGTTCCGGGAACGCCGCTGCCAACGCGGCATCGATGCGGCGGCCCGTATCTTCGGCACCGGCGGTATATTCAAGCGTTTTCATCCGTCCCGGCCTTCTGCTCCTTTTTGGCGTTCAGCTCCTGACGCAGCACGGCGATGACAAACAACGCGGCGCCGACGCACACAAAGCAATCCGCCACATTGAATACAGCGAAATTCATGAATGTGGTAGCAAAGAAATCGACCACATACCCGTTGAGCACACGGTCGATCAGATTGCCCAAACCGCCGGAAAAAATCAGGATAAACACCCAGCGCTCCAACCAGGAAGACGGCTTCTTCCAGAAAAAATACACCGCCAGCGCCGCCAGCGCAAGGCCCGTTACGACGATGAGGAACACGCGCCCCCACTCGGCGTCTGCCAGCATGCTGAAGGCTGCGCCGTCGTTCAGCACATAGCGCAGCTCCATGACGCCGGGAATGAACGGCATCGCCCCTACCGGCGCAAGATAAACCGTGGCAAGATGCTTTGTGAGCTGATCCAGCCCTGTCAGTGCAATGATAATGATTACAGATATCAGCAATGGTACGTTCCTTTCTTTGATTGGCACTTTGAAAAGCCAGACTCTCTCCGTTTTTGCAGGCGAATCCACAGAAAATGGTCTGCAAATGCCGAAAAATGCAAAAATGCCGTAAACCATAACATAGCGGCGCTTAAAACAAACGCCGCTATGCCACACATGTTCAGTTAGTCCTCAAAAGTAATGTCCTGATACTCCTCGAACGAAGCCTCCTGTCCCGGTTCGGCCGGGGCTGCGGCAGGCTGCGCCTCCGCCGCAGGCTCTTCCTTCGGCGCTTCCTCCGGGGCAGGCTCGGGCTGTTCTTCAGCCTTGGACGCCTCCGGCGCCTTTTTCTTTTTTTCTTCCGCGCCCGGGATCATGCTCAGCGATTCGATATGCTGCTTATACAGGTTCAGCACTTCGCCCTTGAAATGCGCCACCTCCGCTTTCAGGCGGGCCAGCAGCATCTCCTCTTCAGCTACCTTTTCCACGGCTTCTTCCCGCGCCTGGCTTGCCTTGCTCGTTGCATCGTAAATGATGGTCTCAGCCTTCTGGCGCGCCTCATGGATGACGCTCTCACCCATACGCTGGGCATTGAGGAGCGCTGTCTTCAGCGTTTCTTCATCATTGCGGTACTGGTCCACCTTTTCCGCAAGGATGTACATTTTTTTCTCCGCATCCGCTTTTTCCGTCTGCAGGCGTTCCAGTTCCGCCGCCACCTGGTCCAGATAAGCGTCCACTTCCTCGGGCCGGTAGCCGCGCATGACCTTGTCAAAGGTAACGTTGCGGATATCTTCAGCGTTCATAGAGATTGTTCCCCCTGTTAATATTCAATATAGGACACGAAGGTGCGGCCCTTCCGGCTTTTGGCACCCACGCCGCACAGCTTGTACTTGCCGCGTCCGCGGATGCTGAACACGTCGTTTTCAAACACTTCATAATGCGCGGACACCGTGGAAACGTGGTTCACTTCCACCATGCCGCTTTTCACAAGCTGCACCGCATCCCCACGGCTGATATGCAGCATGGCGGCCAGCACAGCGTCCAGCCTCAGCGAGGCCACCGTCGCCGTCTGTGCCGGGCGCTCTTCCCGGCCGGGCAGTTCCTCCGCCCGGCCCGCGCGCACACATACGCTGCAGCGCCCCACGCTGGAAAGCTCGTCGCACACCAGCGGCGCGACCGTATCCAGAACGAACAGATATGCTCCGTCTTCCGACAAAAGGATATCGCCGATGCATTCGCGCCTGATTCCCAGCGACATCAGTGCGCCCAGATAATCCCGGTGAGTGAGTGCTCTGTCAGCCCGCAGGGTCTGCGCAAACAGACATACGGCGGGCAGCGGCTCCTGCGCCCCATATTCACCGAAAAGGCGCAGAATCCGCCGTTCGGCATCCGGATAGCCGCCGTCGAAAGCATATCCCTCAAAGCCCAACCCCGCAAGAGCGGCGCGGGCCAGTTCCTGCTGGCGATCGCTTAAAAACGGGGTGCTGCGGGACGTCCCGCGCTGGCGCACGACCTGCACAAGGTCCCCCAGGCGGCGGACGAACAAGCGCTCATCGTCGTCCGCGGGCGGTATGTAGCCTCTCAAAATCAGAAGAACACGCCGTTGCTTTCAAGCTCGTCCAGCAGATCCCCCATGATATCCACATTATACGGGGTGATGATAAAAGTGCTGTTGGCAACGCGCTTGATCTGGCCGTTGTTTGCATACGCCACGCCGGAGAGAAAATCCACCAGACGGCGGGAGACCTCCTTATTTGTGGATTCCAGGTTCAAAACCACGGTGCGCTTGGCGTTCAGATGGTCCGCGATGGCGCTGGCATCATCAAAACGCTCAGGCTTCACAAGCACTACCTGCAGCTGCATGGTGGAGTTGATATTCACGACCTTATTGCGTTTGGGCGTAACATCCTGTTCTTCGGGGACATAATCGTCCTGCGCCGCATAGCCTGTATTCTCATTCACGAAATCCATATCGTCGTCATCGTAATCGTCGTCGTCGGGCACGCCCATCATACCTTTGATCTTATCGAACATACTCATCTCTGAAATCTCCTTTTTATGGCAAGCTGGCCGCGCGCAGACGCATGCGCCGCCGCGCCACGATTGTAACGGTTTTGTATCCGCACCGGCACAACAAATTGGATACTATCATCGTTATTATCCTTGTTTTTGTGGCGGATGTCAATAAACAGTTGCAAATTTGTGTAAAAAGGCACAAAAAAAAGCTACAATATTTTTCCGTCGTACAGATCTGTACCGCGCACAACAATCTCATCGAACAGTTTTACCTCATTTTCGCCCGTCGTTGTTTTCGACGGCACCAGAATGTAATCCTCGTTTTCAAACAGGATCGTAATATTTTTCTGGTACACCAGGTTTCCGTATTTGACAAACACGCAGTTTTGCCCTTCAACGATGTGCAGTGCCTGTCGGTCGATACGGATTCCCTCATAGGTGGCGAACGTTATATCTGCTTTTTCATGCTCCAGCGTCACAACTGTCTCGTTGATGTAATCACAAAGCAATTCCACCTTGGCAGTACCGTTCTCCTCATCCACCGTAACATTCACCACGGTGGCGGGCACCGATTCGGCCGATACGTTTGGGAACGAGATCTCGACGCGCGTTCCCTCCACGAACTTTTCCGCCTGTTTCTGCGTCACAAGGCCATAATAACGCCAGCGGTAGTCCAAAATCAGCTTGCCCGCTACGTTTGCGTCGTTCGTTTGGGAAGGCTGTGCCAGCGCATCCTTCAATTCTGCCGGAGACATGGCCGCCAGCGCCTCAGGCGTATACATCTGCTTCTCGCTGTCCTGCGCGGAGACAAAATATCCGGCCGCCGGAGCTGTTATCGGTGTGTATACGCTGGCGGCATCCGCCGCGTCGCGCCGCGCCGTCAGGTCCGCAATGCGGGCGCTGAAATCCGATACGACGCCCATCGTGAGCTGCATCTTATTCTGCGCAAGCTGGATGGAAGCCCGCGCATCCGATAATCCTGTGTAATTGCCGCTCTCCAGCAGATCCAGCGCCGAATAGATACCCTGCTGGTTCTGATTCATCAGCGCCTCAACGTCGGCAGCCGCGCCCGCCTGGGACTTTTCCAGCACCGAAAGCTCCTCCGTCAGCTTTTCGGAGAGCGTCCGGTTCTGTGCGCTCGCTTCGTCGGCGAACAATCGCGCTACCTGCGTGCCTGCCGAGACACGCTCGCCGTTGTTCACCTGATAGCCCAGGACGCCCGCTCCCTCATAAGGAATGACCGTCTCATCCATGGCGAGCATCCCGTCGCAGCGGACGACGTCGGACATTGAATATGCCACCGCGGTCTGCGTTTGATAATTCGTACGCAGCACCTGTACCATCTGAACGCCGATATATCCGGCGGGCACGAGCATCAGCAGAGCCAAAATCAGTCCTCTGTACCGTTTTTTCTTTTTTCTTACCGGCCAGTTTTCCATATATCCGTTATTCCTTATATTTGATCGCCGCAATTTTTCTTCACATGCCCCGCCCAAAGCCGGGCGGCCGCCTCCGCCGCTTCCGGCTCCCCTGCGGGCAGCCAAACCAGGCCGTCCATCCGCCGGAACCAGGTAAGCTGCCGTTTGGCGTAATTACGGGACGCCTGCTTGAGCGCCGCCGTGCATACTTCCAACGGTTCCTTTCCTTCAAAATAAGGAAAAAATTCTTTGTAGCCAATGGCCTGCGCCGCGGTATGGTAGGCATCTCTGTTGGCATACACCAAGCGCGCCTCTTCCAGCAGCCCATGTGCAAGCATCGCGTCTACTCGCGCATCAATGCGTGCATAAAGCTGTGCACGCTCCGGCATATTCAGCCCTATCAGCAAAGCGCGGTACGGCTGCTGCGCCGGACGGGAGCGCGCGAGCCGGCAGGACATCGTCTCGCCCGTTTGCTCATACAGCTCCAGCGCACGCAGCACACGCCCATGGTTGTTGGGGTGCAGCTTCGCCGCACACTCCGGGTCCACCTGCTGCAGCCGCGCATAAAGCGGGCCGATGCCCTGCTCCGTCAGCTCGGTTTCCAGCCGTGCCCGCACGGCCGGGTCCGCCTTATCCGGTGTAAAGTCTATTCCATTTACAAGACTGGAAATATACAATCCGGTGCCGCCGGCCACGATTGGAACGCGTCCGCGTGCCGTGATCTGCGCGATACACTCGCCTGCGTGCCTGACATAGTCCGCAACAGAGAACCGTTCTTCCGGCGGAAGAAATCCCACCAGATGGTGCGGCACACCTTTCATCTCCTCCGGCGCCGCCTGTGCAGTTCCCACACGAAGCCCTTTATAGATCTGCATCGAATCCGCCGAAACGACCTCGCCGTCCAGCAGCTTTGCCAGCGCAACAGAGAGCGCTGTTTTCCCCGTAGCCGTGGGACCGCAGATCACGATGATATCAGCCTTGTCTGCCAAACTGCTTTTCCAGCTCCTTTTTGGTGATCTTCAGCACGATGGGCCGTCCGTGGGGACAGAACGGAGGCACTCTGCCGTCCAGCACATCCTCCGCCAAGCGCAGCAGCTGTGCAGCGTGCGTTTTATCTCCCGCCTTGATGGCCGCGCGGCACGCGATGGAGTGCAGCACCCATTCTGTTTTTTCGCTGGTGGTATACCGCGGGTTGGAGACCAGCCTGCTGGCCAGCTCCACCACAAGGTCCTCCACATCCTCGGGCACGACGTCCGCCGGGACGGCGCGCACCACGACAGAATTGCCGCCGAAGTCCTCCACTTCCAGACCGCTGTCCTGTAAAAGCATTTCACTTTGCACCAGTGCATCCTTTTCTTCCGCGGAAAGCTGCACCGTTACGGGCACCAGCAGCATCTGGCTGCTCACCTTCCCATACGATGCCGCCAAAGATTCATAGATAATGCGCTCGTGGGCGGCGTGCTTATCCAAAAGGCACATGTCGTTTCCCCGTTGGGTGACAATGTACGTGTCAAACACCTCGCCCACAAAACGAAGCGAATCGCGCCGCTGTTCTTCTTCCACAGGCGCAAAAGCAGTCTGATGGGGCGTTTCAGCCTCCATCTGCGGCGCGGCGGTATTTTCCGTCCCGGCTGTTTCTCCCGCCGCAAAGCTGTTCAGGGCCCGGTCCTCCGGCAGGGTCTGCACGCCCGGCGTTCCCTCCTGCCGCCGGCAGACAGTGTGCGGCATAAAGCCGACATCCTCCGCCGCGTCCTCATCAGCCCATATATCCGGCGCCTTTGCCGAACGGTACGGAACAGCAGATTCACTTGAGAGAGCAGTGATCATTTCACTGTACGCTTTCACCTGGCCGGGCAGCGGTACGGCGGACGGCTCCGGACGTGCCGGGACGGGCCTCACCGGTGCGTCCGGAACGGCACGGGACGCCGGGCGCAATGCGCCCGGGCCGCGCGCGGGCTCTTCGGCCGGGGCGCTCTCGGACGGCTCCTTCTTCGCAGCTGCATCCGGCGCCTTTTCATCCGCCGGGAACGCCCTTTCCGCACCGCCGAAAGAAAACACCTTTTCCGTGCTCTGCGGCGTGATGAGTACGCATTTAACGCTTTGATATACCGCATCGAACACATCTTTTTCCCGGGCAAAACGCACCTCTGTTTTGGCCGGGTGGACGTTCACATCCACCAGCTGCGGCGGCATCTCGATGGAAAGCACACAGCCCGGGAATTTTCCCTGCATCATCACGCCTTTATAAGCAGCCTCCAGCGCCGCCATCATCGTGCGGTTCTTGACAAAGCGTCCATTGATAAAAAAATACTGCATGGCGCGGCTTGCACGGGCGTTTTTCGGCGGCGTAACAAGGCCGCGCACCGTGTAGCTGCCCGCCGTGTGCTCCACAGGCACAAGGTCCTTTGCAAAATCACGGGAAAGCACGGCATACGCCGCCCCCAGCAGTTTTCCGTCGCCGGGCGTCTGGAACTGCGGTTTTCCGTCCCGCACGAACTTGAACGAAACCTCCGGGTGGGAGAGCGCAAGCTGTGTGACAACATCTGCCACATAGTTGCCTTCACTGGTATCCTTTTTCAAAAACTTCATACGTGCGGGCGTGTTGTAAAACAGGTCCCGCACAGTGATCGTTGTTCCGACAGGACGTGCGGCCGGCTCGATGCCCTGTTCTTCTCCCCCGCTGATGCGGTACAGATATGCATACTCGTCCGCATCTGTCTTTGTGAGAAGCTCAATGCGGGACACACTGGCCACGGAGGCCAACGCTTCGCCGCGGAAGCCCAGGGTATGAATGCTCTCCAGGTCTTCCTCTTTCTCGATCTTGCTCGTTGCGTGGCGGATAAACGCCGTCGGGATGTACTCGGCCTCGATGCCGCAGCCATTGTCCGCGATTTGGATCATTGCGATGCCGCCGCGTTCAACGGAAACGGAAACCGCGGTGGCGCCCGCGTCAATGGCGTTCTCCGTCAGCTCCTTTACAACCGAGGCGGGGCGCTCCACCACCTCGCCTGCCGCGATGAGTTCCGCGGTATGCTTGTCCAACACATGAATAACTGCCAATGCGCAGCACCGCCCTTTCCCGCGCGCCGGGCGCGCTTATTTTACCAGTGTCTGTTTCAGTTCATACAAAAAATTCAACGCTTCCAGCGGCGTGAGCGTTTCCACATCCACCGCTGTCAGCTTGTCCACCAGCTCGCTGGGCACGGGCGCTGCCGCGAATTTTTCAAAATTGCCGAAGTCCAGCTGCGTCACCTTATCGGCGTTGGGCGCGGTGGCCTCCAGCACCTTGAGCACTTCCTTCGCGCGCTTTGTCACCTCGCCGGGCAGACCCGCCAGCTTTGCAACCTCAATGCCGTAGCTGTCGTCCGCCGGGCCGCGCACGATGCGCCGCAGAAACGTAATGTCGTCACCGCGCTTTTTTACAGCGATGTTATAATTCTTCACGCCGTCAATGGCGTTTTCCAAATCCGTCAGCTCGTGATAATGGGTGGCAAACAGCGTTTTGCAGCCCATGCCGCCATCCTTGTCCGCAATGTGTTCCACTACGGCGCGGGCGATGCTCATGCCGTCGAATGTGGAAGTCCCCCGGCCGATTTCGTCTAAAATCACAAGGCTTTTTGCCGTTGCGTACTGGAGGATTTCGGCCACCTCGGTCATCTCCACCATAAAGGTGGATTGCCCCGCAGCCAAATCGTCTGAAGCGCCCACGCGGGTGAAAATAGCATCCACAACACCCATGCGGCACGCCCGGGCCGGCACGAAGCTGCCGATCTGCGCCATCAGCGCAATGAGCGCCGTCTGGCGCATATAGGTGGATTTGCCGGCCATATTCGGGCCGGTGATGATGAGCATACGGTTATCGCCGCAGTCCAGCACAGTGTCGTTGGGCACGAACAGCGCACCCTTGAGCATCTGCTCGATGACAGGATGGCGGCCCTCCTCGATGATGAGCTCGTCGCCTTCATCCACAACCGGCTTTGTATAGCCGTTTTTCACAGCCACCTCCGCCAGCGCCGTCAGGACGTCCAGACGGGCCACGCCGGACGCGGTTTTCTGGATACGCGGCAGTTCGGCCGAAATTTTATGCAGCAGATCGTCAAAGAGCTGGCGTTCCAGGACAGCCAGACGCTCGTTTGCGCCCAGGATCTTGTTCTCCAGTACCTTCAGGTCCTCGGTGATGTACCGCTCCGCGTTGGCCAGCGTCTGCTTGCGGACAAAATTTGCAGGCACCTGGTTCGAAAAGGAACGGCTCACCTCGATGTAATAACCGAACACCCGGTTGTAGCCGATCTTCAGCGTGCGGATGCCCGTTTCCTCCTTGAGCTTTGCCTCCAGCGTGGCAAGGTAACCTTTGCCGCCGTGGACGATGTCCCGCAGCTCGTCCACCTCGGTGTTGTAGCCCGGGCGAATGACGCCTCCGTCCTTGAGCATGGCAGGCGCATTCTCGTCGACCGCTGCGAAGATCAGCTCCTTGATATCGGACAATTCGTCGATATCGGCCAGCAGCGCGGTGATCTCGGCGCTGCCGAAGGGCCGGGCCAGCGCCTTCAAGCGGGGCAGCTGCTCACAGGTGGCGGCAAGCGCGTAGATTTCCCGCGGAGAGGCCGAACCGTACACCGTGCGCGTCATCAGGCGCTCGATGTCAAATATCTTTGAGAGCGCGACCGCGATATCGGCGCGGGCTACGGAATCGCCCACCAGCTCCTCCACGCCGTCCAGACGCGCATTGATGGCCGCCACGTTCACCAGAGGCTGCTCGATCCACGCGCGCATCAGCCGCTTGCCCATAGCCGTCTGCGTTTTATCCAGCACCCACAGCAGCGTACCTTTTTTCTCGCGCCCGCGCATCGTTTCCGTCAGCTCCAGGTTGGCGCGCGTGACGGGCGAAAGCTGCATATACTGCGCTTCGGCGTAATTGTGTACGGTCTTTAACCGCTCCACGCCCTTTTTCTGTGTTTCCTTTAAGTATCCCAGCAGCACGGCCAGGGCCGTGAACGCCGGACTTTCCGGCGCAAGGCCGGCCGTTTTTTCCGGGGCATCCCCAAACTGGGCGCGCATCTCTTCCATGCAGGCGTCGGGCGCGAAGGCCGCTTCATCCAGCAGCTCCACACTGCAGGCAAGCTGCTGCTTGATATACGCCGTTACTTCCTTGTAGTCCAGAATAGCTGCGTTGAACAGCACCTCGCTGGGAGAATAGCGGCACAATTCGGAGATGATCTCCGGCCCCAGCTTTTCGCCCGTGAGCACCGTGGCGTGAGCCGTGCCTGTGGAGACGTCTGCAAAGCATACGCCCGCTTTTTTCTCCGTGATATAAATGCTGGCGATGTAGTTGTTTTTATCATCCTGCAGCATACTGCTTTCGATCACAGTGCCGGGTGTCACCACACGGATGATATCCCGCTTGACGAGGCCTTTCGCCAGAGCGGGGTCCTCCATCTGTTCACAGATGGCGACCTTATAACCTTTGGCAATGAGCCTTGCCACATAGTTTTCATAGGAATGGAACGGCACACCGCACATGGGCGCGCGCTCCTCCTGGCCGCAGTCCCGGCCCGTCAGGGTGAGCTCCAGCTCCTTTGACGCAAGAATGGCGTCGTCGTAAAACATCTCGTAAAAATCCCCAAGACGGAAAAACAATATCTTGTCGGGATGCTGTTTTTTGATGTCGAAATACTGCTGCATCATGGGGGAAAGCGCTGCCATATTCTGCACCGTCCTATTAAGATTCAAAACGCGCGGAGCGCGGGGCCGCCATCAGTGGCAGCCCGAACAAGAAGCGCAGCTGCCCGAGCATCCGCCCTGCTGCGGCTCCTCCACCGTCATCGGGTCGCCGCCGTTGACAGCCGTGTTGATGATGGCGTTCACATAATTCATCACAGACTCCAGTTCAGCCTTTGCCTCGTTGTAGGCGGCCATGCTCTCGTTTGCCATGATGTCGTTGTACAGCTGGTTCACCTTCACATTCAGCTCGTTGACCTTATCCTGGTCCTTGTCCGCGCTTTTGGAAAGCTCGCTGTTCAGGTCGATGCGGGCAAGATTAAAGTCTCCGATCAGCTGCTGAAGCGCCTCATCCTCGTCATTTTTTTTGCGGGTGCCCTCCAGCGCCAGATAAGCCTCTTCCCGCTGCAGCTGTGCGGCAGCCTCCTTAAACATCGTGATCGCGTCTTTCGCCATGATAAAATTCTCCTTTTATTCCCTTTATTTTTGAAGCATTTCCGATGGGGTCGCGTTATTTTGCCCTGCGGCGGGCGGGTTCATGCAAGCTCGCCTTTCAGCATCGCGCCGCGCACGCCCGTCACGCGGACATCGGCGAACTCGCCCACAGGCGCGCCGCCTGCAAAATCCACAGTCATATTGTTGTCCAGACGGGCGGTAAGAGTTCCCTCCTCCCTGCCCGGGCCTTCCACCAGGGCGCGGACGGTCTTGCCCACCATTGCGCCGCCCAGTTTTGCCACCACCTGTTCCTGAATGGCAAGCACCCGGGCAATGCGCTGCGTTTTTTCCTTGTGGGGTGTGGGGTCCGGCATGCTTGCCGCTGCCGTACCCGTGCGTTTGGAGTAGATGAACGTAAACAGCTGCATGTACTCGACCTCGCGGATGAGCGCCTCTGTGGCGCAGAAGTCCTCTTCCGTCTCGCCGGGAAAGCCGACGATGATATCGCTGGAATACGTCATCTCCGGCATGCGGCGTTTGGCGTACGCGATAAGCGAGAGGTAGTCCTCCACTGTGTATTTGCGGTTCATCTGCGCCAAAATGCTGTTCGAGCCGGATTGCACCGGCAAATGCAAATGGCGGCTGATGTGCGCGCTGTTTGCAATGGTGTCGATAAGCTCGCGCGTGGCGTCCTTGGGATGGCTCGTCATAAACCGGATGCGGTAATCGCCGGGAACAGCGTCCAGCATACGCAGCAGCGCGGCAAAGGTGATGTCTTCCGGCAGGCCCTTGCCGTAGGAGTTCACATTCTGGCCCAGCAGAGTGATGTCCTTGTAGCCCTCGGCCACAAGCTGCCGGAACTCCCGCAAAATATCCGCGCTGGCACGGCTGCGCTCTCGTCCGCGCACATACGGCACGATACAGTAAGAACAGAAATTATCGCAGCCGTACATGATGGGAAGCCAGGCGCGGAACGTGGAATCCCGCCGGATGGGCATATCCTCTATGATCTCGCCGCGCTCGGCCGGCATGCGCAGCACGCGTTTGCGCGTGGCCAGCTTTTCACACAGGATGTCGGGCAGCGTATCGATGCCGTTGACGCCGAACACAATGTCCACGAACGGATAGTGCTTTTTGAATTTTTCCACGATCTCCTTCTGCTGGGCCATGCATCCGGATACCGCGATCAACAGCTTGGGGTTCGCCTCTTTCAGGCCCTTAAGCGCGCCGACGTTGCCGAAAACGCGCTGCTCGGCGTGCTCGCGCACCGCGCAGGTGTTGAACACGATCAGGTCCGCGTCCTCGGGCCGTGCGGCCAGGCCGAAGCCGATATCCGTTAAAACGCCCTTGATTTTTTCGCCGTCGTTCACGTTTTGCTGACATCCGAACGAATGTACATACAGCATGGGGGGCGTATCGTAATACGCCGCGATCGTGCGCGCCGCCGCCTCGTTTTTGGTAAAGCGGATGGTCTCCATGAGTCACCTCAAATATTATTTTAGCCGCGGTAAAAGCACCCGGAGCGGCAAACCGCCCGCGCGCCCCGCCGGGCGGCTTTATGCTAACATACTAATTTAGTATACTACTTTTTATACATTATTACAATAACAAAAGCATCCCCGCCGGAGAGAAAAATTCTCTGGAACACACAGCAGAGGGCCGCCCCTTCCGGGACGGCCCTCTGCTGTGTATTTTTTCCGTTTTGATCACGGCTCCGGACGCGTCAGAATCAGCTCCGGATCGGTGTAATATTCATCTGCCAGCAGCTCCAGATGACAGTGGTTCCCGGTGGAATTGCCTGTGCTGCCCACACGCGCCACAAGCTGCCCTGCCCGCACCGTATCGCCCGGCTGCACCAGCAGCTCGCTGCAATGCGTCAGGCGCACGCGCACGCCGGGGTCGCCGTCCAGCGCGATCTCCACATATTTCCCATATACCCAGTACTGCGTTTCCTCGCCGTCCTCCGCACGTGTTACCGTGCCGCTGAACGGAGCGACAATATCCGCACCTTTCTTGGCCGTAATATCCACTCCCCGGTGATATCTGCCCACCGAACGGGAAACAAATGTATACTCCGGCACGGGCCACACGCCTGTTGTACCCGCCAGCCGCTCTTTTATCAATTCGTTGTCCGGCGGAAGCCAGGTTTCCGTGTTTTGCGGCTCAGGCTGCCGGGCCTGTGTCCGGGGCGTTTCATCGCGCGGGGCAGAAAGCTTCTGCATGGGGTCCAGCAGCACGCCGTTTCGCTCCAGCTCCAAATGGCAGTGGTTGCCGCTGGCAACGCCGGTGTTTCCTACCCGGGCAACCGCCTCGCCTGCTTTCACCGTGTCGCCGGGCTGCACCAAAAGCTCGCTGCAATGGGCATAGCGCGTGATGATGCCGCCGCCGTGATCCAACAGCACATAGTCGCCCCAATTTTCATGATACTCCGCTTCCAATACCGTGCCGTCCCAAACGGCCAGAATCTCCGCGCCCTCCCGCGCAGCAATGTCTGTTCCGCGGTGGCCCGCACCGAACTGTGTGCCGATGTATTCATACTCCGGCACGGGCCAGACCGGCGGCCGCGACGTCTCAAGCGTCAATACGCTTTCGGACAATCCCGGCGCGCTGTTTTCAGGCAGCGCATTCCGCATCTTTAAAGCTTCCTCCCCTGTTCCGGCTGGCTCCGCCGTTTGCGGCTTCGGCAAGCTGCCGCTCACTCGCTCCGCCGCTTCATCTGCCGCGCATGCCGTCAGGCCCGCCGCCAAAACAGCCGCCGCCGTGCACAGCGCCACAGCCGTAAATTGCCGCGCCGTGCGCTCCTGCGGCGCCAGCACCGCTTCCATCCGGCTGCGCAGCAGCCCGGCCGGGCTTGCAAAAGCACTGGCCAACCCGGCGGCGCGCACATCGGCGGCGGCGCACAGCATTGCAGCGCAATATTCCTTGCGCTGTGCGCCGTCCAGCCTCCGCGCCACCGCACGGTCACAGCCGAACTCGCAGGCCTCGCTCATCATACGCCGCAGCAGCCACGCGGCCGGATTGAACCAATGTACAACACACACAGCCTGCGCCGCCAGCTTGTACACAAGATGCCCCCGGCGCAGATGCATGCATTCATGTCGCAGAGCATACTCCAGCGTTTCGTCCGCAGCCCAGTCCGCGGGCAGGTAAATGCGCGGGCGCAGCACTCCCACCGCAACAGGCGTTGCCAACGCGCCGCATACATACAGCCCCACGCGCCGGGAAAAGCCACCCGCCTTTGCGGCATGTGCCATGCACCGCCGCACTGCGGCGTCCTCCACCGGGCGCGCTTCACGCGCCAGATGACGTGTGAAACGCCTGTATTCCGCCCACAAAGCCAGCGTCACACACAATACTCCTGCCAGCCAAAACGCCGGGACCAGCCCCCACAGCATGGATATATGTTCCTGCGGCGCAGCGCGAAGCAGCTTGTCCGCCGCCGTGGGCAGTTCCGTCATAACGAACAGCGGTTCCGATGCAGCCGCCTCGGCAGGCAGAACCGTCCCCACAGAGCTTTGCACCGCCTGCGCGGGAGCATTCCACGCGCCGGGCATCGCAAACACGGGAAGCGGCAGCACAAACAGACACAGTGCCGCCGTTAAAACGGGCACGCTCCATTGAATATGAGCAAAGCGCCGCAGCGCCGGACGTGCCAGCCACAGCAGCAAAGCTGCCGCCCCGCCCGCCGCGCTCAAAGGCAAAAAGGTCATCCAGAAAAAACGCATCATTGGGGGTCCCTCTCTTTCAGCCACGCGCGCAGGGCCTCCAGTTCTTCAGGCGAGATACCGCCGCCGTCCGCCATGCACGCAACCATATTTTGTATGCTGCCGCCGTAGAGCTGTGCCAGAAAATCCCGTGTCTCGCTGTTTTTGTATGCCTCCCGCGTCATTGCGGCAGTATAGCTGCGCAGCTTGCCGCGCTTTTCGGTCTCCAGCAGGCCTTTTTCCACCAGGCGTGACAAAAAGGTGAGCACTGTGGGTTGTTTCCAGCCTTTTTCCTGTCCCAGCGCCCGCATAATGTCCATGCCGGAAACGGGACGTCCCAGCGCCCACACACACTCCATGATCTCATATTCGGCAGCAGAAAGCTTCATTGCAGAAAGTCCTTTCCAAATCATTTTTTACAACATGTCGTTAATACTATAATACACACCCCGGCAAGCGGTTGTCAACCGTTTTTTACATTTTGTAAAAAACAAATTTCCCCACCCGGTGTCACAACAGCCGCTCATCACATAGAATGGAGTGTGCACGCGAAGGATCCTTCTCATCATATGGCACCGGGTATCGTGCGGGGAATGGCCCGCGCTCCCGAAGTTTAGGAGGCATATTATGCAGACCATCGATCTTGGAACCATTTCCATCGGCGGGGAAGATCTGGGGGCGCCCAAACGCCCGGAACCCACGCAGGCCCCCCGTTCCCCGTTTCCCACGCGGGAGGCATCGCGTCCCGCCGCCCCCGTCGCACCGCCCGCGCCAGTCATCCGCGAGCCCGCTGTACGTGAACCCGCCTGTTCTGCGCCGACCGCCCGCGAACCGGTTTCCCGGGAAACGCCCCGCACCCGCCCTACCGAAGAATACTGCGAAGAATGCGGCGCTTCCCGTCCCTGCAACGACGACATCTATTTCGAAAAATGCGAGGACCACAAGGTCTGTCACATTGGAGACACCGTCATGGAGGGACAGGGCCGCATTCTGGACCTTACCATGTGCCTGAAGAATGTTTGTCCCGGCAAGCGCGTGGCTGTCGGCATCGCACTGAGCGAGCTGGACCCCCGCGGCAACGAATATCCCCGCGGCATGAAAACCTTCACCGTACCCGCCCACCATCACAGCTACTGCGCGGATATTCCCGTGGAAGCCATGCGTTTTATCCTTCCGGAGGATATCAGCGTGAGCGGAACGTCCGATTCCTGCGGCAACCGCCGCCATTTCACCGCCAGGGTCGTTGCGCATTACATCGATTTCAACTCCGCTACCGCGGGGCTGTAAGCGCGCATTCACCCATCATGATAAAGGAGCTATATTATGTGCAACTCGAAATGTTATGACACGATCTCGATCATCGTCAGCCTTGTGCTTGGTGTCATCTTTGCGATCCTCGTTTTCTGCTTCCCTTCCCTGTTTTTCCTGGGTATCCTGTTCGGGTTCCTGCTCAGCATCGCCGCGCTGTTCCTTCTGACGATCACCGCGTCCAGTCTGCTGCGCCAGGATAAACGTCTGAACGACTGTATCTGTGCCACCGGAAAAAGGCTGTTGATCCCGGCTCTGCTGCTGCTTGCAGCCGCAATGATCGCCTTTATCTTCCTCACGCTCTGCATCGCCACATTTATAACTTATCCCATCCTTACGTTCATCCTCTACACGCTGATCACGTATACTTTCTTCAGCCTGTACTGCTTCCTCGCCTGCCTCATCGAAGCGGGCTGCCACCACTGCGGCTGCGAGGATGCCGATTTAAAAAAATCAGAGTTTGGCACTTCTTCTTTGACAGCC
>OHAS01000099.1_pt1 | contig 60212 bp, 54 predicted proteins | sample 1577131 | NCBI WGS metagenome assembly OHAS01 (sample SAMEA3541566, study PRJEB24748) | human gut metagenome | biome: human gut; feature: human-associated habitat; material: faeces | place: China | collected 2012 | reverse complement strand
TCTGTTTGTTGTTGAATCATCCTGATCACGAGCCTGTGTTACTACTTCTACATAGTTGTCGTTTACTACTACTGCTTTGTATTTGAAGATACCGTTGAAATCATAACCAAAATCTTCATTTTCAACATCACTGTCATTAATCATTGAATCAACTTTGAATTCATAATCAAATTTATTGCCTTCATAGTATGTGTCCTGATCTGCTCTGTCATCTTCTTTGCTATGAGAGTTCTCCCAAAGGATATTGTCAGCCTGAATGTTTTTCAGAGCGTATCCGCCAACAGGAAGAGTTCTGTCAAGGTAAAGCTCAAGGCCACTGATTGTGATTGTTGATGCCTCTGTTGAAGAATCTTTTACTTCAATCTCAAGCTGCTGGCGTGTATCACCATCATTGATTGTAACATCAACATCAATATCGCCGTCTGTTACTTCATATGTTCCAGCGTCTTCAAAGTCCATTTTTTCTACTTCAAGATAAATCTTGTCGCCGTCTTCAAGAAGTCCATCCTGTGCTTCAGTGATAACGATTTCGTTAACAGGTACATATCTGTAGTCGATAAGTACTTCACTTGTCTTTGATTCTACTGTATAAGGAGCTTTAACTGTAGCAACCTTAAGGTCTACATCGTCAAACTCGCCGCCGAGTGTACATGTTACATCTCCGCTGAATGTAGGTGCTGCTGAAAGAATGAAAGCGATTTCAAGATCTGTTTCATCGGATTCGCTATCTTCACCATAGTTATAAATTGTTACGACATTCTCATCGATTTCATACTCGAACTTATATTCTCCTTTAGCGGCATTTGTTATTACACCGTCAATTGCGTCAGCATCAATGTCAACTACCTCTATTCCTTCAGGGAATGTGAATGTAGCTTTTCTTGATGTATTAAGAATGTCGCCTGTGTTTTCTTCAACAAAGATTGATAATGATTTTCCTTCGTTATCATCATTGTTCTCAGGAAGCTGTCCTGCCCAAAGTACAGGAAGGTCATCATCTTCTACCGTGTATGTAACAGCCTCTTCTACCATTTTAGCTACTTCAAGCTTTACTGTATCAAAATCTTTGCTTTTAAATGTTAATGTTCCAACATCTCCGGAACCACAAGATTTTGTAGGCTTAATAGTAACATTTTCGATTACAATGTAAGCTGTTCGGTTATCTGTGTTTGCATTTCTTTCTCCGAGTTCAATAATAAACTCATCATTTTTATCATTGTCTTTGCTATCCTTTGCAGGTTTCATGGAAATACCGCTAAATAAACCGTTTTTATCAGTTATATTTGCGTCCTTAAGTGTATCAGGATCAAGAACATAATTTCCTTTAAGGGTAACGGTTATGTCATTATCACTGCTAAGTGAATTAAGTGAAGTCTCTTCAAGTGTAATTGTTTTAACGCCCTTGTATTCAAGCTTCTGATCTTCAACAAATGTCCTTACGCCTTCAGATTCAACTGAAACGTCTCCGTCATTAGCTGTAGCAATTACTTCCGCTGCTGTGAACATAGGTCCTACAGTACTTGAAAATGTTGCTGTAACTTCGCCAGACGAAAGAGCCTTTGCTACTATAGGAATTATAAGATGCTTGTCATCTTCGTTTGAAGTATTATATTCATTTGCACCAAGTGTTACGATAGCTGTCTTAGCGCCTGTTACATCAAATTCCTTGATATATAAATAACCTTCATCACTTTTAAGATCCTCATAAAGAGCAATTGTAGCAGGATCTAAATCGGCATCCGATTTAAATTCCTTTTTGTTGTCTGCAATGTCGCTCGCCTTGAATTCGTTAATATAATCGTCTTTATATTTTCCGTGTGTTTTATCATACTTTGCAAACTCACCGTTTTCAAGAGTGATTTTTACTACAAAGTTCTTTGTTACTTCACTTCCAGAGTTTTTTCTGTAAAGCTCAACATTTGATGTAAACTCATCATCGACAGCTACACGGATATTATCAGCTGAAATGCTGGTTGAGCCACTAGCCGCGAACGCTGTCATGGGAACCATAGCAACAGTCATGATCGCAGCCATTAATAAAGCTAATTTCTTCTTCATTTTGTTGTCCTCCTTTAAATTTTTTGGGGTTTTCCCCATTGTTTAGTTTTTTGTATCAAGGGGTTTCCCCTTTACAAAATGAATTGTAGCAATCACCAATTTTAAAGTCAATGGAAATGCCTATTCAATAAAGTAAACGAAAATATGTGGCAAAATAGCTTAATTATAAAGGGAATATAGCAGGTTTTGCTTTTATAGATGATGAAAATACACAACATTTTACACAGTTTTACACAACAATTTTCGTCCTAATTCGTGGTGCAAAATGTGAATAACTTAAATATTAAAATGCCTAATATTTTTATATGTTTGTAGATTTATTTTGCCGATTAATATATAATTAAAGCTAAAGCATGTCTAAACACAGGAGGCGTCTGTCATAAAAAAGCGTAAAGAAGATAAATGTGTCATAATTATTTTTATAGGTTTACTGGCGTTTATTTTTGCGCATTGGTATACTTATAATAACGGTGGGAATGAAATCGTTATCAATGATAATTCGTCTTTATATCAAAAAAACGAGCAGGAAAATATAAATGATGAACACTTTTTGTCAGGGATTAATCTGAATACCGCGGACGCTGATGAACTTGATTCCATTATGTATGTCGGTCAAGATGATGCGGAAAAAATAATTGAGTATAGAAATGAACATGGAAATTTTGAAAGAGTAGAGGATATTAAAAATGTTAAGGGACTTTCTGCAATTATCAGAAAGTCTGTTATAGATAATACCTATGTATAATGGCTTGCAGGAGGTTTTTAAATGTCTAATAAAATACTTGTTGTTGATGATGAAAAGCTTATAGTTAAGGGAATAAAATTTTCTCTTGAGCAGGATGGAATGGATATTGACGTGGCTTATGATGGAGAGGAAGCTCTTGAACTTATAAAGAAAAATGAATATGACTTGGCGGTGCTTGACGTAATGCTTCCTAAGATGGATGGACTTCAGGTATGCCGTGAGGTTAGGGGATTTTCACAAATGCCTATAATAATGGTAACAGCTAAGGGTGAAGATATGGATAAAATCATGGGGCTTGAATATGGTGCGGACGACTATATGACAAAACCATTTAACATTCTTGAGCTCAAGGCAAGAATCAAGGCTGTGCTGAGAAGAAGCTCAGCTGGAAAGTCAGAAAAAGCTCCCGTAAGAAATGAACTCAGCATTAGGGATTTACTTGTTGACGTTGACAGCAGAAGGGTATTTGTAAGCGGAAAAGAGGCGTTCCTTACAGCAAAGGAGTTTGACTTGCTTGAGCTTCTAATGAAAACGCCTGGTAAAGTTTACAGCCGTGAAAAGCTTTTGGATACGGTTTGGGGTTTTGATTATCCAGGAGATGTGCGTACAGTTGATGTGCATGTAAGGCGTCTCAGGGAAAAGATTGAGAAAAATCCAAGCGCGCCGGAATATATCTTTACAAAATGGGGAGTTGGCTATTACTTTGGCTAAGAGAAGCATTAAACTTAAATGGACGCTTTTAATAACCTATATACTTTTAGGGATATGTCCTCTTTTAATTATGGCGCAGCTTACTCTGAAATCAGTTGAAGGATACTTTGTTGAGGAGAGAAAAAAAGAGCTTCTGCTTCAGGCAAACGTGGTTTCAGGTCACATTGGCATTTCAGACTATTTGTATGATGAAAATAAGGCTGTCATATTTGATTATGATATAAATCAAACAAGTAAACAGAGCGGTTACAGAATAATAGTCCTTGACCGTACAGGGGTTGTTGTCAATGACTCCAACAAAACTGAGGAGGGAAGGACATATTTTCTTCCTGAGGTTGTTGAGGCGTTAAACAACAAGGATGTTGCAAGGGTACAGGAAAACGGCACAATTCATGCGGCAGTTTCAATTATGGACGAGCGTTCAAAATGTATTGGAGTTGTTCTTGTATGCGGATCTATAACTGATATTGCGGAAAATGTGGACGCAATAAAAAATCAGGTTTTTAATATGATACTGTTTATTTTGGCAATTGTGGTCGCTCTTATAGGATTTTTAACATGGTGGTTTACAAATCCGCTTAACAGTACTATTGAGGTTATTAAGAAAATGGCGGACGGCCATTTTGACCAGAGAATCCCTGTAAATGATTTTCTTCATACAGAGCTTGCCGAGCTGGCGGAGTCGAGCAACAATATGGCTGAGAAGCTTGACCAGATTGAGACAAGCCGTCAGGAGTTTGTTTCTAACGTATCACATGAGCTTAAAACACCGCTTAGCTCTATAAAGGTTCTAAGCGATTCAATATTGATTCAGGATCCCGATACAGTACCAAAGGAAATGTATGTGGAATTCCTCAGAGATATTAATTCAGAAGTTGACAGGATGACAGATATTATAAACGACCTGCTGACACTTGTAAGAATGAACAGGCAGGAAGTAGCATTAAATCCGATAGAAGTGGACATTACAGATATGCTTGGAGATATAATCAAGCGTCTTGAACCTATCGCGGAAAATAAAAATATTAGCCTTATTTACAACAGAGTAAAGGACGTAAAAGCTGAGGTTGAGGAAACAAAGCTTTCTTTGGCTATATCCAATCTGATTGAAAACGGGATAAAATATAATGTTGACGGAGGAAAGGTAGAAATTACTGTTGACTCGGATCATCAAAACGCCTTTATATCAGTCGCTGACACTGGGCTGGGAATTGCTGAGGAGGAAATCAGCAAGATATTTGACAGATTTTATAGGGTTGATAAAAACCGGGACAGAGAGACCGGCGGTACTGGGCTCGGACTTTCCATAGCGCGTTCCGCAGTACTTATGCATAATGGAAGCATAAAGGTTTCCAGCAAGGAAAATGAGGGGACAACGTTTGTGATTATTATTCCCCTTAAACAGAAGTGAGGGTTGTCATGAGGAAATGTATTGTTACTGTCTTGACATTTGTCGTTTTAATATTGGGCCTGTCAGGATGCAGTCCGCAGACTGTTGAGACTACGCCGGGCTTAGATGGAAGCACCATATGCGAAATTTACTATTTTGACTCTGTAAATCAGACAATTAAACCTGAAATTATGAGCCTTGAAGGCGAAAAACAAGGCGAGAAGATAAGAGACGCCTATAATAAAATGGCTGGTATAGTAAAGAGTGAGGAAAAGAGGTCTGTTGTTCCAGAGGGGCTGGAAATAAACTCTGTAAAAATCGACAGTGGAATGCTGGATATAGATTTTAACGCAGTCTATAATACAATGAGCATGGGAGACAAGCTTACGTTTAAATCAGCCGTCGTGTATACTTTTACCTCTCTGGATTTTATCGATTATGTTCGCATAACAGTAGACGGAAGTCCGCTTAAAATGACAAACGGTCAAAGTGTTGGAAAAATCGGGCGTGAAGATATTGTTATGGACGGAAATATATCGGCGGAACCTACAAACTATGAAATACTGACACTGTATTTCAAAAATTCGGACGGAAGCAGGCTTGGAACGGAAATAAGAGAGGTTGAGGTAAATCCCAATCAGCCTATAGAACGATATGTTGTTGAGCAGCTTATAAAGGGACCTGAAAGTGATAGCCTTAAAAATGTAATACCGTCTGATACTAAAATCAGAGATATAAGTACGGCGGATGGAATTTGTTATGTAGACCTCAGTTCGGAATTTGTAACAAAGCAGTCCGGAACTGAGAAGGACGGAATTGCGGCCGTTTACAGCATAGTCAATTCACTCGGAGAAATGGAGACCGTAAATAAGGTGCAGTTCCTTATAGAAGGGGAAAAGGTTGACGACTACAGACATATAATGGATCTAAGTAAATCGGTGGAGCCTAATTATGACATAACCTTTGAATAAGCGGGGATTAGCATGAGAAGACCTTTTGTATGGTTTCTTACAAGCCTTATAATTGGTATTACAGCCGGCAGATACAGCTTTGGATTGGCAGCGCTTGCTGCTGTTGCATCTGCCGGCTTGTTTGCTTCCCTAAAAATGAGAATAGCGGAGCCTATGTTTATGCCGCTTATTACTGTAATTGGCATTCTGATATGTACCGGCGCGTTTGCTCCGTCCGATAAGAACACGGAAGCCTTGGCGGGAGAGGATGTCACAGTCGTTGGCACTGTAAGAAGCTTTTATATAACGGACAGCGGAAAAGCAGCCATAACACTTGATGCCGATTTAATTACAGATGGAGTAACAGAGAATGAAAAAAGACTGAAGATTTTTGTTACGGCTGATAAAGCGGATATAGATGCCGGGGACGTAATAGAGGCTGATGGGAGATTATATTCCTTTGAACGGCCGGAAAATCCATACCAAATGGATTACAGAACCTACATGATGTCAAAGGGCTATGATTACTCTTTTTACAGTACGCAGCTTAGGAACACCGGACGGCGGGAAAACGGATTTATATATAAAATAGAAAGGGCCAGAGAAAGTGTAAATAGATTTTTTGATGGAATAATGCCTGAACGGGAGGCCGGAATGGCAAAAGCGCTTTCTACGGGATACAAATATGATGTTACGGATGATACGGAGGAGCTCTTCAGAAATTTAGGAATCAGTCATGTGCTGGCCGTATCCGGCCTTCATGTTTCCGTAATAGCTGGATTTTTGTTTTTTCTGTTAACATATGTCTGTAAAATTAGAAAAAGAGCTGCTATCCCGTTTGTCTGTGCTCTTCTGATTTTATATTTGGCATTTACAGGCTTTTCGCCATCAGCATGCAGGGCTGTGGTTATGTCTGTAACAGCTCTTGCGGCATTTTTGCTCTATAAAAATTCAGACAGATTTAATACCATAGCATTCAGTGCTTTTATAATGCTGTGTATAAATCCTCTGTATCTCTGGAATGTATCATTTCAGCTTTCATACGCTGGAATTACTGCCGTTGCTGTAGCGGTTGATATGGTCGGTGAAGCTAAATACACAGGTAAGCTGTCAAAGACCGCAATGTTTTCTATTGTTGTCTGGATAATAACAACTCCTCTTGTTATGTATTATTTCGGCGGAGTATCTCTAATAGCTCCCATTACTAATATACTTATAGTTCCGTATTTAAGCATGGTTACCGGAATGGCAATGATTACGGCAATGCTCTCTGCAACTTCGATTGGAGCCGCTGCCGGAAACATGGTTTACACGCTTCTTAATTTATATAACAGCGTAGCTGACAGGATTTCTGACAGCCGTTTATATATGAACACAGCCAGACCGTCTCTGTTGGCATTAGCCGTTATTTATGTGTTTATTTTTGCATGTGTTGCATTTAGAAAAAGAAAAACTGCCGTTAAAATTACAGCAGGGCTATTTACAGCCGCAGCGGCTGTGTGGATTGCGGTTAAAATGAATGCTCCGGCAGAAATAGTGTTTTTTTCAGCGGGACAAGGGGACGCATCCGCAGTTTATGTCCCGGGGGAAATTCTGGCTGTAATTGACGGAGGGCCTAAGGGCGGAGCTGAAAAATCGGTCATACCTTATGTAGAGGCAAAGTCCAAAAAGGCAGATTTACTGTTTATCACCCATATGGATGCGGACCATTCTACCGGCGCTCTGGAGCTTATTGAAAGAAATATGGTCAGACAGGTTGTTATTTCAGATGCTGAACATTCTGAAAAAATAAATCAGGTGCTTTGTTCTGCTGATAAAAATAATATCCCGGTATTTTATGCTGCTGAAGGAGATACTTTTTTATCTGGAGATGTTATAATAGAATGCTTATATCCATGTTATGGAATGGAGCATGAAGAAAACAGCACTTCGCTTGTGCTTAAGATTAAATATGGAGACACATCTGTTTTGTTTACAGGAGACATAGAGGAACAGGACGAGGAATATCTGCTGGACAGTGACATTGACTGCGATATAATAAAAATAGCACATCATGGCTCGAAAACATCATCTACATATGAATTTCTGAATAAGACGGGAGCCGATATAGCTGTAATAGAAGCAGATGACAATAATATTTATGGTTTTCCGCACCAGGAAGTCGTGGACAGGCTAAATGAGCTTGGAATGGATATTTACGTAACGGGACAGGATGGGGCGGTTACAGTTTATGATAACGGTGAAAAATTTAGAATAAGCAAAATGGTGAATATTGAAAAGAATTAATTTAAAAGGATAGATTTTTATGGCTAAGCTTGATTTAAAAAATATAGGAAAATGTTATCTTCTTTACGGCGAGGACACTTTTTCAAGAAAAGCGTACGAGGATAAAATAAAGAAAAAGGTTGTGGATGAGGCGGCTGAAATGATGAATGTATCGGTTTTTAACGACGTTAAGACTACAGCCGGACAGGTGATAGAGGCGGCTGAGACACTTCCGTTTATGAGTGACAGGCGATTTATTCTTGTGAAGGACTGCGGCTTTTTTTCAGAGGGGAAAAAGTCAGAGAGTGATTTGCTGGCTGATTATATAACAAATCTTTCTGATACGGTCTGTATTGTATTTTCCGAGGAAAAGGCCGATAAAAGGCTTAAGTTGTTTAAAATGGTTGAAAAAAACGGCGTAACTGAGGCTTTAAATGGGCTGAAGGATACTGATTTGGCCTCCATGATAGAAAAAAAGTTTTCTAAAAATGGAATCAAGGCTCCAAAGGCAGTATGCGTTTATATGGTAAGAAACTGCGGAGGAGACGCCGAGCTTTTAAAGGGGGAGAGCGATAAGCTTCTTGCCTATCTTGAGGGAAAAAGCGAGGTGTCAATAGAGGATGTAGACGCGGTGTGCGCCAGAAGCTCGGAAACAAAGGTTTTTGATTTGGTTGACGCTATGATAGCTGGAAAGACGGAACGGGCCCTTGAAATATACAGGAACCTCCTTTCGCTTAACGAATCGCCGTATATGGTTCTTTCGCTTATTACAAGGCAGTTCAGAATAATTTTGAAGTGCAAAAGCCTGGCTGAAAGTGGATATTCAGGAAATGATATAGCTAAAAGGATTGGCACGGCGCCGTTTGTTGCTAACGGGGCGCTGAGACAAAGCCGCAGCTTCAGCTATGATACTCTTAAGTATGCGCTTAACAGATGCATTGAAACAGATTATATGATTAAAACAGGGAAAACAGAGCCTGTTTCTGGAGTTGAGATGATTATAGCTGCACTTTAATAGCAGTAAAGTTTTACGCTGTTTGGGCATATATTGTTAGTAAACAGGTGCCGGAGCGGTGCGTATGGACAGAATGAAGAGAAAATGTATAGGAGCTGTGCTTACGGCATTCGGCCTGGGTATGCTTATAGCCAGATTTATACCGCTTTGGGGTATAATAGCCGCAATAGTAATAGCGGCCGCCGGAATATATCTTATATTAGATAAGGACTGCTAAATGAAAGAAAGGCCATTGTTTTATAACAATGACCTTTTGTGTTCATATATGAAAGGTAGCGTGCTTTTAGATAGCGCGTGTTACTTTACCGGAACGAAGGCATCTTGTACAGATGTAGATTGATCTGATTGTTCCGTTATCGTTGATTTTAACCTTTTTTACATTGGGTTTCCATACTCTGTTGGCACGTCTTGATACCTGGCTACGATTAATACTGATTCTGTGGCCGGTACGCATACCCTTTTCACAAATTTCACACTTTGCCATTTATTACACCTCCTAGTTACAATTGCGTGACATAACAAAAGTATATTATCAGAAATGAAGCAACTTTGCAAGAAGTTTTCAAAGTTTTAATGAAATTTTTTAATTCTCTGGTTAAATATGGTTTGTTATTGGTATAAATAGCAATAAGTATATATAAAAAATATATTTTGGCGCTTGTCAAGAGCATATAGCAAAAAAATGTTTTTATTTTCTGTATAAAGGTGGTATAATATATTAGACTATACGATTTAGGAGGTAAGGAATATGTCAGCAAAACTTGAAAATCAATATGGAACAATCTCCATTGAAAATGAAGTTATAGCTAGAATTGCAGGCCTTACTGCCATTGACTGCTACGGCATCGTTGGTATGGCTGCAAAAAATGTTAAAGACGGCTTTGTTCAGCTGCTTAAACGCGAGAGCTTGACTAAGGGCATAAGAATTAACGTTAACGAAGATAAAATAAGTATAGATTTGCACATCATCGTGGAATATGGCACAAACATAACTGCCATCGCTGAAAATATTATAAGCACAGTCAAATATAAGGTAGAGACTGTCTGCGGTATTGAGGTTGAACAGGTGAATGTGTTTGTCGAAGGCGTCCGCGTCGACGGCTGATTAAGGAGGACTATCGGTGAGTGTAACAAGTATTAATGGTTTATTGCTTAAAAGAATGATTATTTCCGGAGCCAACAGCCTGAATTCCAAAAAGGAAACGGTTGACTCTCTTAATGTATTCCCTGTTCCTGACGGTGATACGGGTACGAATATGTCCCTTACGGTTCTTGCCGCTGCGAGAGAGGTTGAAAAAAGCCAGTCTCTGAGCGTGTCGGATATCGCAAAGCTTGCTGCAAACGGCTCTTTGAGAGGTGCAAGAGGAAACTCGGGTGTTATAACATCACAGCTTGTAAGAGGATTTTCAAAGGAACTTGAAGGGTTAAGCGAGGCTGATACAGTGGCGTTGGCGAAGGCAACCGCAAGGGCCGTTGAGACTGCTTATAAGGCCGTTATGAAACCCAAAGAAGGTACAATACTTACTGTGGCAAGAATAATGAGCGAGAGCGCACTTAAATACTGTCACAAAATTACGGATATAACTGAGTTTATGGAGGCTGTAATAAAGGACGGACATGCCATACTTCTTCAGACAAAGGAAATGCTTCCTGTACTTAAGCAGGCAGACGTTGTGGACGCTGGAGGCATGGGTCTTCTTTTCTTCCTTGAAGGCGCGATGAAGGTTATAGAAAGCGACGCTGATGTAAAGCTTGAGGAGGTTTCAGCAGAGGCTACTAGAAATGAATATGTGGCGCTTGCTTCAATTGACAATGAGAGTATAACATTCGGATATTGTACGGAATTTTTTATAAATGTAAAAAATGTAGGGGATTCTACAGTAAGCGGACTTAAAAACTATTTGAGCTCTATCGGTGACAGCCTTGTAGTTGTTGCTGATGACGAAATAATTAAGGTTCATGTCCATACGGATCATCCCGGTATGGCTATTGAAAAGGCTCTTTCAATCGGAAGCCTTTCGGGACTTAAAATCGATAATATGCGCGAGCAGCATACTAATAAAATTGATTTTCACTCAGATGCAAAGGCTGAACAGGCTAAGCCAATTGTATCAGCTGAAGAGCCTAAAAAAGAGCATAAGGAAACAGGATTTATATCAATCTGCTCAGGCTCTGGTCTTGCTGATATTTTCAGAAGTCTTGGCGTTGATTATATAATTGAGGGCGGACAGACTATGAACCCCAGCACAGAGGATATACTTAACGCTATAAATAAGATAGACGCAGATAATATAGTTATTATGCCTAATAATAAAAATATAATTCTTGCGGCGGAGCAGGCTAAAAACCTTACAGAGGACAAAAAAGTATTTGTAGTTCCCACAAGGTCTGTGCCTGAGGCTATATCGGCTATGCTCTGCTATAACGCTGAAGAGCCTATTGAAGATGTTATTGAGGAAATGGACGAGGCTATTAAAAATGTAACAACGGCGTCAGTAACATATGCCGTAAGGGACACAAAAATCGGCGACACAGAAATAACTAAGGGCGATATACTTGGAATGCTTAATGATGACATTGCTGTTGTGGGCAAGGACATCAGCCAGACGACTGAGGATCTTATTAAAAAAGCCGCTAATGAAGACAGTGAAATAATAAGCATTTATTACGGCAGTGACGCTACTGAGGAAATGGCAAATGAGATTGCCGAATTTGCGGGTGAACAGTTCCCCGACTGCGATATTGAAATCCATGCGGGAAACCAGCAGCTTTATTACTATATCATTTCTGTGGAATAAGAAAATTATTTATACAGGGCGTCTTTAAAAGACGCCCATTTTTTATGAGGTGAGCTATGATTTCTTTTGACAGTCCTGTCAGCGATATTAAGGGAATAGGAGCAGGCAGAGAAAAATATTTGAAAAAACTGAATATAACAACTGCGGGAGATATAGTAAACCACTATCCAAGGGACTATGAGGATAGAACAAGGACAACGCCCATTGCGGAGCTTTTACATGATGAGGTATCTGTTATAATAGCTTCGGCAAAGGAAGAACCGAAAAATTCACATTTCAGCGGAATGACTGTAACTAAGGTCAGAGTATATGACGACAGCGGAAGCATAAGCGTTGTGTGGTATAATCAGCCATATGCGAAGAATAATATCAAGGCCGGAGTTATGTACGCCTTTATTGGCAAAATGACCTTAAGCAGAAATAACCGCAGAGAAATACAGGCTCCTGAGGTTGAGAAGCTTGGAGAGGACGGTATCTGGCAGGGGCGTATTGTTCCGATATATCCTTTGTGCGCCGGACTTAGTCAAAAGGTATTCAGAAAAACAGTCGAGACAGTGCTTGGCGAGGTGGAGAGTGAGATCACTGATTTCCTTCCGTTCGGTATAAGAAGGAAGTATATGCTTTCAGGAAGAAAATTTGCTCTAAAAAATATCCATATGCCGGAAAATGAGCAGTGCTGTGAGCTTGCCAGAACACGGCTTGTGTTTGAAGAGCTTTTTATGCTTCAGACTTCTCTTTTGAGGTTAAAGGCCGATAACACGGGAGATAAAAAGGGAATACGTATGAAGAACAGCAGTATGAAGCCATTTTTTGATATACTGCCCTTCAGCTTTACCGACGCACAGAACAGAGTTTTTCGCGAAATCGCTGGAGATATGACAAGTGGAAAAATAATGAACAGGCTGGTCCAGGGCGATGTTGGAAGCGGTAAGACGGCTGTAGCGATGGCGGCTTCCTATATAGCTGTTAAAAATGGGTATCAGGCTGTAATGATGGCGCCTACCGAGGTGTTGGCAGCCCAGCATTTTGATAGCTTTACAGAGCTTTTTAAGCCTTTGGGAATAAATATAGTTCTATTAACAGGGGGGCTTAAGGCTAAGGGGAAAAGGGAGGCTCTTGAAAAAATTTCATCAGGTGAGGCGGATATTATTGTGGGTACACACGCCGTAATTCAGGATAAGGTGGAATTTAAAAATATCGGGCTAGTGATTACTGATGAACAGCATAGATTTGGCGTAAGACAGAGAAAGACGTTATCGGAAAAAGGGAATAATCCGCATGTACTAGTAATGACAGCCACGCCTATCCCCAGGACGCTGGCGCTCATACTTTACGGAGATTTGGATATTTCAATAATAGACAGCCTTCCTCCCGGACGCCAGGAAATAGATACATTTGCCGTTAATACAGGGTACAGGCAGAGAATTTATAATTTTATAGAAAAGGAAATTGCAAAGGGAAGGCAGGCCTATATAATATGCGCAATGGTTGAGGAAAACGAAAAGGTAGAGGCGGAATCTGTGCTTGAATACGCGCAGGGACTAAAAGAAACTGTTTTGGAAAAAAGGAACATTGCGGTTATTCACGGCAAAATGAAATCTGACGAGAAGGACAGCATTCTCAAGGCGTTTTCTGCGGGAGATATAGATATACTTGTTTCTACAACAGTAATAGAGGTTGGCATAAACGTACCTAACGCGACCGTTATGGCAATAGAAAACGCCGAGCGCTTCGGCCTTGCCCAGCTTCATCAGCTTAGGGGCAGGGTGGGAAGAGGAAGCGATAAGTCATACTGTATACTTATTTCAGACAATAAAAGTGAAATAACGAGAAAAAGACTAAAAACAATGACCTCAACAACAGACGGATTTAAAATTTCGGAAACTGACCTTAAGCTGAGGGGACCGGGAGAATTTTTCGGTACGCGTCAGCACGGCCTGCCAAGCTTAAAAATTGCCAACCTATACAGGGACATGGAAATACTTAAGTACGCACAGTCGGCGGCGGCCGATTTGATGAGTGAGGACCCAAATTTAGAGAATGAGGATAATTTTGACTTGAAAATTGAATTAGATAAGCTTACTTTGACGGACAATATAGGAATTTAATACGGTTTTAATGCTTAAATATGTCTTAAAGATTAAATTTTTGTTGTTTTTTATGCACAAGTTTGGTATACTCATTGTAGTTTGTTCTGGGGTGTATCCGTGCGCATTTCAGAAGAAAATGGAGGGTTTTATATGCGTGTTATTGCCGGAAGCGCCAGAAGGCTTCAGCTGAAAGCGCCGGAGGGAATGGATACCAGACCGACCGTTGACCGTGTTAAGGAGTCGCTTTTTAACATGCTTAATCCACACCTTTACGGGTGCGCTTTTTTGGATTTGTTCAGTGGTTCAGGGGCTATTGGAATAGAAGCTCTTTCAAGAGGTGCGGCAAAGGCTGTTTTTGTAGATAAGTCTGAAGCGTGTACCGGTATAATTAGGCAAAACCTGAATTTTACAAAACTTTCCGAAAATGCTGAAATTATTAAGGATGATATATTTTCAGCAATAAAAAAGCTTGGCCAAAGAGGGGAAAGGTTTGATATTATTTTTATGGACCCTCCCTATGCGGAAGGTTTTTATACGCCGGTGCTTAATGAAATAAAAAATTCCGGCATACTTACAGAGGATGGATTTATAGTGGCAGAGGCAGCCAAGGGCTATGCCTTTCCCACAGAAAAGGGATTTAGAATAATCAAAGAAAGAAAATGCGGTCCGGCCGTAATGACTTTTTTGAATTTGGAGGAAGAAAGATGTTAAAAGCAATATATCCGGGGAGCTTTGATCCTGTGACAAACGGGCATCTGGATATTATTAAGAGAGCCTCAAAAATGGTTGATTTTCTTATAGTTGGGATTTTTGGAAACCCTAATAAGAATTCTTTACTTAGCGCCGGCGAGCGCTTTGAGCTTCTAAAAGAGGTAACAGCGGATTTTGAAAATGTTGAGGTAATGGAGATTGACGGAATGCTTGGCGATTTTGCTAAAAGTGTCGGAGCGAATATCATTATCAGAGGCATAAGAGATGTCAATGACTTTGTCAACGAGTTTCAAAGAGCAACTGTCAACAGACAGCTGACAGGCGATATAGAAACAGTCTTTCTTGCGGCAAGCCCGGAAAATGTTACATTGAGCTCAAGCTGCGTAAGGGAAATATTAGCTTTCAACGGTAACTTGGACATGTTTGTGCCGGAAGCCGTTAGACTTAAACTAAAGGAAAAATCCGAAAGAGAGGGATAAGAATGGATGATACGGTATTAAAGCTTTTGGAAGAACTGGAGCAAGTAGTAGATGAAGGCCGTTCTTCGCCTTTTTCAAACAAGGTTCAGGTTGATAAAGATGAGATTTTTGAAATTATCGATGAGATAAAAATGAAGCTTCCTAACGAAATTAAGCAGTCAAAATGGGTAATTGAAGAAAGAAATAAAATTCTTGTAGATGCCCAGAAAGAGGCTGATGAAATGCTTAAAGAGGCTGAGGTACGCCTCGGTAAGCTTGTTGAGGAGCATGCGGTCACTAAGAAGGCATATGAGCAGGCCGCTGAAATCATGGACGCTACAAAGAAGAGCGCTAAAGAAATGCGTCTTGGTGCGCTTGAATACGCCGACGATGTAATGGGCGTTGCTGAACAGCGTTTAAGAGAAATGCAGGAGACAATTAATCAGGAAAACCAGAGGATAGTTGAATTTTTCAGAGAGAACATCAATGTAATCTTTGAGAACAGACAGGAACTCAAGGGCGTTAAAAAAGATTGATAAAAAAGCTTTCGGCTTAAGCCGAAGGCTTTTTTATATACAGGAAAATCATCCTTTTCTTTTTTCTCTCAGAAAAAGAAAGACGGCTATAGCCAAAAACGACGAAACAGTTAGCATTGACGGAGTTGAGACTGTTTCATTAAATACAGGCGCCAAATTTGAGGAACGGCTGAAAAACCAATCGAAAGTAAAAAATGACGTTATGTATGCTGTCCCTGCGGTAAAGGCCTTGCACACCATATATTTTTTTATGTCAAGGTCTCCGTTTTCCATTACCGCCATAGTCTGCAGATGTACGGAAAGCCCTCCCCAGCATAAAATTGCGGAAATCAGACTGTAAACGGCCTTGCGTGAGCATGGAGAGGCGGCCGTTATGCTGATGCCTCGGGTGAACTCAAATATACCGCCTACAAGGCCTTCAAGAGCGGCGTTTGTTCTTGGAAGCACATTCATTACAGCTTCCGTAACTACTGAGAAAAATATGATACAGCCACCGACCATTAAAATAGACTTAACGGCTGAGGATAAAGACGAATAGATATCAGCTCCACCGGAATTGTGAAGAGAAGCAGATGTTTTAAATCCGGACTCACAGGGGAAAATAAGATTATACACTATTCCGGTAGCCAATGCTGAAAAGATGCAAACGGTAATAAAGAAAAAAGCTGAAAATCTGTCGGACAGCATTGATGAGGCGACAGCCGAAATTATAAATACAGCGCCGGGATTGTTGCAGAAGGACAGCATATGCTCAGCGGTGTCCTTTGAAATCTTTTTCCCTGAATATAAATTTGAGACTATTTTAGCTCCCATTGGATAGCCAGAAAGTATGCTGACGGCAAAAACAGGCATAAGCCCGGAAGGGACGCCAAAAAGCCGCATGGTTATTTTGTTTGTAAAGCTGTTTTTAGAGCCTGCGCTGAAAGACAGCCATGAGGAAATAACCATAAAGGGAAAAAGGGAGGGTACTACGGTATTAAGCCACAGATTAAGCCCGCTGAGTGCGGCGGCAGTCATTTTATCGCTGTATAGGACAATACTGGCTGTAAGAAAAAGCGTAAATAAGATTTTGAACAATTTTTTCATAAAAAATCCCCCGGCGGTTTATAAGTAATTAATATGACCGCAGAGGGACAAAGATGTTTTTTAAAATTATAAGTTTTCGACTATAACCGGCATTGTATAATCCAGAGCAAGCTTTTTGGCAGATGGGGTAGGCAACCCAAGACAATATACGTTTGTAGCTTTTTTCTCAAGCTCAAGCAAAGACCGCTGTACGTCTGACAGGCTCCTCTCGTCTTTATTGACATTCATAATGACAGGAACTGACGAACTTCTGCACAGTGAGCTTACAAGAGTTTCAGCCGATTTTCTGAAACCGAGAACTCTGATATACGGTTCAAATTCAGACGGTGAGAATTTCTGCTCATATTCCTTCGTTATACCAAGCAGCATATGGCACATGATACGCATAAGCCTTGTATGTGTGTAGCGCTTTGTTTTAAGCTCAGCGCATATATCTGATATTTTATAGGAATTACCGACGGTTTTAAGAATTCTGTTCTCAAGCCCCTCTGATATTCCGCTTATTTCTTTTATATCGTCTGCGGACATTGTTCTCAGTAAATAAGCCATTGCGTCGGAGAAGTTATCCATGTAAACAGGAGCTGCTTTTTCATAAATATCAAAGCATTCAGGAGGTACGGTTTGATTAAGCAGATGTGTTTTGCCCTTGTATATTACTCTCCTTACTGCTGATGCAGAGGCAATTGCCCCATTTACCGTGTTTGAATTGTATTCAGAGCCGGTGCGCTTAGTTATCACGGGTTTTATGCTTGATGAGAACATTTTTAAGGCCTTTAGATACTCAACAGCAAGAATATTGTTGGATGTGCTTAAAATTTCAGGACTTTTTCCTGTTTCGGCACTGTAGGCAGCAGCTCTTGCCGAAGGAAACGACACACCCTTAGAAAGCTCGGATTTTAATATTTCGGTAAAATTATCAGTTGGATTTACAAGCAGCTCGGCCGCTGCGGTTAATGCCGACAGGTCATTTGTCTCAGCTCCAAAGGCTATATTGTCTGCTATTCCTGATGAGGCTATTATTTTTACTGCGCCTCTCGCAAAATTTTCGGCAGAGGCGGTGGAATAGATGACAGGAAGCTCAATAACCATATCTGCGCCACCCCTGAGCGTAGCTCTGGTTCTGGTCCATTTATCATATATTGCGCATTCACCCCGCTGTACAAACGAGGGGCTCATCACGGCGAATATATAGTCGGATGAGGTAGCTTTCCTTGCTGAACGCAGATGAAACTTGTGACCGTTATGAAACGGGTTATATTCGGCTACTATCGCCGTTGTATTCATGCTGAACCCTCCTTATATAAAACTAAATATATTATACCAAATATCGTAAGATAATTGTGAGATTTTATAACAATTTCTGCTTTTATTATATTCGGTCAAATACGGTTTTGTATACATATAAAAACAATAATATACATCCTTTAAAAACTTAAGTTTTTACATGAAATTTTGACGGGGCAGGCTTAACGACAATTGCTGTAGATGTCAGTAACAGGCCGGTATAATTGAAAAAATTATGTAATTTTTATATAGACTATTTTGCTGCTTGGTTATATAATTAGACTTGTATAATTATGAGGGCGGACAAGTACCGCCCATAAAATATTTAACAATATATTACTAGGAGGGCTTTTGTAATGGATTTCTTAACCAGCATAAAAGAGAGAGCAAAGAAAAATAAAAAAACTATAGTTTTACCCGAGGCGTATGAGAGAAGGACTCTGGACGCTGCGGATATGATTCTTAAAGAGGATATGGCTAATCTCATTCTCATCGGAAATAGAGAAAAAGTACTTGAGGCTGGAAAGGGCTGCGACCTTTCAAAGGCTATTATCATTGACCCGGAAAACTACGAAAGAATGGACGAAGTTGTTGCAGCGTTCTGTGAAGCAAGAAAGAGCAAAGGCCTTACGCCTGAGGAAGCACTTGCTACAGCAAAGGCAGATTACACATACTTCGGAGTTCTTCTTGTTAAAATCGGAGTTGCTGACGGTATGGTATCAGGCGCAATTCATTCAACAGCCGATACATTAAGACCTGCGCTTCAGATACTTAAGACAGCTCCTGGAACAGAGCTTGTTTCATCATTCTTCGTTATGTGCTGCAAGGATGAAACATACGGAAACAACGGAGTTCTTCTTTTTGCTGACTGCGCTCTTAACCAGAATCCTAATCCTGAAGAGCTCGCCGCTATTGCTACTGCTTCAGCCGTAAGCTTTGAAGCGTTTGTTGGCGGAGATGCGAGAGTTGCTATGCTCAGCCATTCAACAAAGGGTTCTGCAAAACATGCTGACGTTACAAAAGTTGTTGAAGCTACAAGAATAGCAAAAGAAAAGCATCCTGAAATCAAGCTTGACGGAGAGCTTCAGCTTGACGCCGCCATTGTTAAAGAGGTTGGAGAGCTCAAGGCTCCTACAAGCGATGTGGCTGGAAAAGCAAACGTTCTTATTTTCCCTGATATCGACGCTGGAAATATCGGTTACAAGCTTGTTCAGAGATTTGCAGGCGCAAAGGCTTTCGGACCTGTTCTCCAGGGACTCGCTGCACCTGTAAATGACCTTTCTAGGGGCTGCAACGCTGAGGATATTGTAGCATGCGTTGCTCTTACAGCATTCCAGGCAACAATTATGTAAATATATACTTTAAGATAAATAAAGATAAGGAGAGAAACACAAAATGAAAATTCTTGTATTAAACTGCGGTAGTTCCTCACTTAAATATCAGCTTGTAGACAGCGAAACAGAGAATGTTCTCGCAAAGGGTCTCTGCGAAAGAATAGGCATTGACGGAGTTCTTAAACACGAGGCTGAAGGCAAGGATAAATTTGTATCAAACGACCCTCTTCCCGACCATGCAACTGCTGTAAAGGCTGTTATGGACGCGCTTGTTGACGCTGACCATGGAGTAATCGGCTCAACTCTTGAAATCGGCGCTGTAGGACACCGTGTAGTACACGGCGGCGAATATTTTGCAAGCTCAGTATTAATTACTGAGGAGGTTAAGGATGCGTTAAGGAAATGTATTGACCTTGCTCCTCTTCACAATCCTGCAAATATTATCGGTATTGAGGCTTGTGAGAAGCTTATGCCCGGCGTTCCCCAGGTAGGTGTATTTGATACTGCATTCCATCAGACAATGCCTGAAAAAGCATATCTTTACGCTCTTCCTTATGAGTACTATGAAAAATATAAGGTTCGTAAATACGGCTTCCACGGAACAAGCCACAGATTTGTTTCACAGGAATGCGCCAGACTTATGGGCAAGCCCATTGAAGAGCTTAAGATTGTTACATGCCACCTTGGAAACGGCGCAAGCATATGTGCAGTAAGAAAGGGAATTTCTGTAGATACATCTATGGGCTTTACTCCTCTTGACGGACTTGCAATGGGAACAAGAAGTGGAAGCGTTGACCCTGCTGCAATCCTCTATATAATGAAGAAGGAAAACCTTACAATTGACCAGATGGACCACATTCTTAACAAAGAATCAGGCGTTCTTGGTATATCAGGCGTATCCAGTGACTTCCGTGACATCGAAGCAGCTGAGGGCGAAGGAAATGCAAGAGCAACATCAGCGCTTGACCTTTTCGCATACCGCGTAGCTAAGACTATCGGCGAATATGTAACAGCTATGAAGGGAGTGGATGCAATCGTATTCACGGCCGGACTTGGCGAAAACAGCGCTACAATGAGACAGGTTATCTGTGACTACCTCAGATATCTTGGAATAGAGCTTGATTCTTACAGCAACAGCCAGAGAGGCAAGGCTGTGGAAATCACAACAAAGCAGTCAAGAGTACAGGTATTTGTAATACCTACAAACGAGGAGCTTGTTATCGCAAGAGATACAAAGGAAATCGTAGAAGCTCTTAAAAAGTAATCGTCCATAAACTTTTATAAACAGCGTATGCTGTTTATAAAAGTTTTGATTGACAAATATTTATGTAGTTAGTATAATTGTAAAAGTATGACTTGCAGGGGTGATTAATAACTATGAATATTAACATTTCCGCTGTTTCGGGCAGACGGGAGGCAAGGTTTCCTTTCAGCTTTACGGAGGACTTGAAAGGGGCGGCCAATTGTCCTGATGAGGCGGTTTTTATAACGCCTGTTAGTCTTGAAGGAGAAGTAATAAAGGAAGAGGACACATATTACATTGAAGGAAAGGGTTCCGTAGATGTAAGTATGCCCTGCGGCAGGTGCCTGTCACCTGTCACAATATCTATTGACTTCAATCTGAATGAAAAGTTCAGCAGCAATGCAAGTTATGACGAAGAGATAGAAACTTTTTCGGGAGATTCTATAGACCTTACATCAACTGTGATAAGAATTATATTGGCGTCTCTGCCAATGAAGGTTGTATGCAGCGAAGACTGCAAAGGCTTATGCCCGGTATGCGGACAAAATCTTAATTTAAAAGATTGCGGCTGTGATACGACGTATATAGATCCAAGGTTTGAAAGTTTACGTTCTCTTCTCAAATTCGATGAGGAGGTGTAAAGAGAAATGGCAGTACCCAAAGGAAGAGTCTCAAAATCAAAAAAAGGTAAAAGAAAAGCAGCTACATGGAAGATTGCGACACCTACACTTGTACAGTGCAGCAAATGCGGCGAGCTGATGGTGCCCCACCATGTTTGCAAAGCATGCGGCTCATATAACAAGAAGGTTGTTACACCTGTAGACTGATTATAAACCTTAAGGCAGCTGTTATTTGGCTGCCTTATTTTGTTCTTTGTAAATAATAGACAAAAGAGGTGAAAGGCTTTTGGAAAGAAATATTGTAGTTGCGGTAGACGCTATGGGCGGAGACAACGCGCCCTTTGAAATAGTAAAAGGAGTTGTTGAGGCTGTAAAGCTCTATCCTGTAAAAGTTTTGCTTGTTGGAAAAGAAGATATTGTAAATAAAGAACTTGTATCATATACTTATGATAAAGACAGCATAGAGGTTGTTAATGCCGATGAAGTTATTGGCACTGATGAGGCACCTACAGAAGCCGTTAGACATAAGCGAAACTCATCAATGATGGTAGGACTTGGCCTTGTTAAGGAAAATAAAGCCTCGGCATTCATATCGGCGGGGAGCACAGGAGCGCTTTTTGTCGGCGGTACTGTAACCGTAGGCAGAATAAAGGGTATAGACAGACCTGCGTTGGCCACATGTCTTCCTACGCTCAAAGGGTTTTCACTTCTTTTGGACAGCGGAGCAAATGTTGACTGCAAGCCTCAGTATCTTGAGCAGTTTGCTAAAATGGGATCGGTATACGCCGAAAATGTACTTGGCGTAAAAAATCCTACAGTTGGACTGGCCAATATCGGTATTGAAAAGGAAAAAGGAAACATGCTTGTAAAGGAAGTATACGGCCTTTTGGAAAATTCCGATATAAATTTTATAGGAAACGCTGAAATAGTTGATATTCCTTATGGCGCAGCGGACATAATAGTATGTGACGGCTTCGAGGGAAATACAATTCTTAAGCTTACGGAGGGATTAAGCAAGGCGCTGCTTACGCTTATTAAGGGTGAAATTACAAAGGGACCCTATAAGCTTGCCGCTGCCGCTTTAAAAACTCCATTCAGCAATATTAAAAAGAATTTTGATTCCGACCAGGTCGGCGGAGCTCCTTATATCGGCCTTAAGGCGCTGGTAATGAAAATGCATGGCAGCTGCAAGGCTCCTGCGGTTACAAACTGCATTAAGCAGAGCATAAGCTTTATTGAAAAAGACACGGTCGCTAAAATTGAGAAATTAATACACGAATAAAGGAGAATTATCTTATGGACACATCTAATGTTATGAATATCATTGCGGAACAGCTTGGTGTATCACCGGAGGAGATTAAAGAAGAAACTGCCTTTGCTGACCTTGGTGCCGATTCATTTGACCTTTTTCAGGTAATTTCGGCTCTTGAGGAGGAATACGAGGTTACTTTTAATACAGATGATACTGACAAAATTAAGACTGTTAAGGATGCTATTGATTATATTAGTAATGTGGTTGCGGAGTAATCATGAACAATTCAAACCTGGAACAATTTGAAGATATAATTAAATATAAATTCAATAATATTGAGCTTTTAAGGAAGGCTTTTACCCACAGCTCCTATGCCAATGAAAAGCATATTGAAAAATATGATAACAACGAGAGGCTGGAGTTTTTGGGCGACGCTGTGTTAGAGCTTGTTATAAGCGATTATATATTTAAGAATTACCCCCATATGCCGGAGGGTGAGCTTACAAAGCTGAGAGCGGGAACTGTATGTGAGGGAAGCCTTGCCGAAAGAGCAAGGGACATAAGCCTCAGCGATTATATAATGCTTGGCAAGGGTGAAGAAACAACCGGCGGAAGACATCGTGACTCAATACTTGCTGATGCTTTTGAGGCAGTTATTGGAGCAGTGTATCTGGACGGCGGCTTTGACGCGGCCAGAAGGCATATTCTGGGACAGCTTGAAAGCACAGTGGGAAGAATAAGGCTTGCGCTCAATATAATCGACTGCAAAACAAGACTGCAGGAGGAAATCCAGAAAACAAGCAAGGAACCTATACACTACGAGATAGTCGGTGAATCAGGGCCTGACCATGATAAGCTGTTTATGGCTGCGGTAAGGCATGAGGGCCGCCTGCTCGGAGAGGGAAGAGGGAAAAGCAAAAAGGAAGCGGAACAGTCGGCCGCTCTTGATGCCCTTAAAAAAATGAATATAATAAAATGACTAAACAGCCCTTTCGGCCAAAATTATTTTTGACTGAAAGGGCTGTTCGGTATTACAGAAATTACAAAAGTATTTTCGTAAAATTTTGCGAAATACTACTGTTATTTGCGAAAATATGTGATATAATAGAACAAATGTTTGTTGGCTAGGAGGTGCACCATGCCTAAATTTGAAATCGTGTCAAAATATAAGCCTACAGGAGACCAGCCTGAGGCTATTGAAAAGCTAGTGGCCGGATTTAAGGAGGGTAAAAAATTTCAGACTCTTCTTGGCGTTACAGGAAGCGGCAAAACTTTTACTATGGCCAACATTGTTGTTGGACTGCAGAAGCCTACTCTTGTAATTGCCCACAATAAGACGTTGGCTGCACAGCTTTACAGTGAGTTTAAGGAGCTGTTCCCCAACAATGCTGTTGAGTATTTTGTATCCTATTACGATTATTATCAGCCTGAGGCCTATGTGCCAAGCACAGATACTTATATTGAAAAGGATTCGTCTATAAACAATGAAATAGATAAACTGCGGCATTCAGCCACATCCGCACTTTTTGAGAGGGAGGATGTGCTTGTGGTTGCCAGTGTGTCGTGTATATATGGCTTGGGAGACCCTGAGGAATATAAAAGCATGTCGCTTTCACTCAGGTCCGGAATGGAAAAAGACAGGGACGATGTACTGAGGAGACTTGTGGAGCTTCAGTACAGCAGAAATGAAATTGAGTTTGAACGAGGCAACTTCCGTGTAAGGGGCGATGTTGTTGAGGTATTTCCCGCGGCCAGCAGTGAAAGCGCAATTAGGGTTGAGTTTTTTGGAGACGAAATAGATAAAATATCGGAAATAGATGTGGTAACAGGAAATGTAATTGGTACAAGAGAACATGTAGTTATATTTCCGGCCTCTCATTATGTTACATCCAAGGAAAAGATGCAGGTTGCCCTTGTAAATATAGAAAAAGAGCTTGAGGACAGACTGGCTGAGCTTAAAAGAGAGGACAAGCTTCTGGAAGCCCAGAGATTGGAACAGAGGACAAGATATGATATAGAAATGCTGTCTGAAATGGGATTTTGTACAGGAATAGAAAACTATTCCAGGCAGCTGGAACTGCGTGCGCCGGGCAGTGCGCCGGGAACTCTCATAGATTTCTTCCCAAAAGACTTTCTTATTATTGCCGACGAGTCACATGTTTCGGTTCCGCAGATAAGAGGCATGTATGAAGGAGACCGCTCGAGAAAAACAACCCTGGTGGAATATGGCTTTCGTCTGCCCTCCGCCCTTGACAACAGACCACTTAAATTCAATGAGTTTGAAGGCAAAATAAATCAAATGCTATTTGTCTCTGCAACTCCGTCAAAATTTGAAGCAGCACATTCTGAACAGACAGTGGAGCAGGTAATTAGGCCGACGGGTCTGCTTGACCCTGAAATTACGGTTAAGCCTGTACAGGGGCAGATCGACGACCTGATAAGCGAGGTTAATAAAACTGTTGAGGAAGGCCATAAGGTGCTTGTAACAACGCTTACTAAGCGTATGGCAGAAAGGCTTACCGATTATATGAAGGAAATGGGCATAAGGGTAAGATACCTCCATTCCGACATTGACACGCTGGAAAGGCTTGAAATAATAAGAGACCTTAGAATGGATGTTTTTGACGTGCTAATCGGGATAAACCTTTTAAGGGAGGGACTTGACATACCTGAGGTTTCGCTTGTAGCTATACTTGATGCCGACAAGGAGGGCTTTCTGCGCTCCGAAACAAGCTTAATCCAGACGATTGGCCGAGCAGCAAGAAATTCCGAGGGACGTGTTATCATGTATGCTGATGTTATGACTGATTCCATGAACAAGGCAATAACGGAGACTAACCGCCGCCGGGAAATACAGATGAAATATAACGAGGAGCATGGAATTACACCTCAGACTATAAAGAAAAAGGTATACGATATAATACAGGCTACCAAATCTGTTGAGGAAAAGCGTCCTAAAGGTCTTAGTAAGGACTTGGAATCAATGGATATTAAGGAACTTCGTAAGGAAGCTGCTAAAATAGAAAAAGATATGAAACGTGCCGCCTCAGACCTGCAGTTTGAGAGGGCCGCTGAACTTAGAGATAAACTGATAGAAATAAAAAAACATTTAAACGGTGAATAAAATGGGTAAAAACATAATTGAAATAAAGGGAGCGCGCTCTCATAATCTTAAAAACATAGACCTGAACATACCAAGAGAAAAATTTGTAGTATTTACAGGCGTATCGGGTTCAGGAAAAAGCTCACTTGCATTTGATACGCTTTATGCGGAAGGACAGAGACGCTATGTTGAGTCTCTGTCCTCGTATGCTCGTCAGTTCCTTGGCCAGATGGATAAGCCGGATGTGGATTATATCGGCGGACTTTCCCCGGCAATAAGCATTGATCAGAAGACTACAAACAACAATCCGAGGTCAACTGTAGGAACAGTTACAGAGATATATGACTATTTTCGTCTGCTTTTTGCCAGAGTAGGTATTCCTCACTGCCCTAAATGCGGCAGAGAAATCAAAAAGCAGACCATTGACCAAATAGTTGACCAGATAATGGCTTTTCCTGAGGACAGTAAAATTCAGATTTTGGCTCCCGTTGTAAGAGGGAGAAAAGGGGAGCATACGAAACTTCTTGAGGATGCAAAGAAAAACGGATATGTACGTGTAAGAATAGATGGTGAGGTATATGACCTTTCAGACGAGATAAAACTTGAAAAAAACAAAAAACATGTTATAGAAATAGTTGTGGACAGGCTTAAGATAAGAGAAGGCATTCAAAAAAGGCTGACTGATTCTGTTGAAACAGCTTCGGCATTATCCGGAGGCTTGATTGTTGCCGATATAATAGGTGATAAAAGCGTAACATTCAGTGAAAGCTTTGCCTGTCCGGACTGCGGTATAAGCATACCTGAGATTGAGCCAAGGTCATTCTCTTTCAATAATCCAAGCGGCGCCTGTCCTGAATGCACCGGACTTGGAATGATGAGGAAATTTTCACCGGAGCTTATAGTGCCTAATACCTCTTTGAGCATTTCCAAGGGAGCTATAACTGCTCCCGGCTTTAATTCTATATCAAATAACGGAAGCATGAGCGCCGAGCTGTTTAAGGCGCTTGCAAAGAAATATAAGTTCAGCCTTGACGTACCCTTTGAAGAGCTTTCCGAAGATATAAAAAATATTATATTTTACGGGACAAAGGGAGAAAAGCTTAGAATTGAGTATATGAGCGCCAAGGGAATAAGCTACTATGAGTATACCTTTGACGGAATAATAGGAAACCTGCAAAGAAGATACAGTGAGACCTCAGAGGCAATGAGGGGCGAATATGAGCAGTATATGACTGAGGTAAAATGTCCCGTATGCCATGGTAAAAGACTTAAGCCGGAAATACTGGCTGTAACCGTAGGAGAGAAAAACATTTCCGAGGTTACCGAAATGAGTATTACCGAGACAAAGGAGTTTTTTGAAAATCTGAAGCTTTCTAAAAAGGACAGCATGATTGCCGACAGAATTTTGAAGGAGATAAATGCCAGAATAGGATTTTTGGCGGATGTCGGATTGGATTACCTTACACTTAGCCGCTCGGCCGGGACGCTTTCGGGCGGAGAGGCGCAGAGAATTAGGCTTGCTACACAGATTGGATCGGGGCTTGTCGGAGTTGTATATATATTGGATGAGCCTAGCATCGGACTTCATCAGAGGGACAATGATAAGCTTATAGCTACCCTTAAAAATTTAAGGGATTTAGGAAACTCACTTATTGTCGTTGAACATGATGAGGACACAATGTATGCAGCCGACTACATCGTTGATATAGGCCCTGGAGCGGGAAGAAACGGCGGGGAAGTAGTCTGCGCGGGAAGTGTCGAGGATATTAAGTCCTGCAAGAAGAGCGAGACAGGAGCTTATCTAAGTGGAAGAAAGAAAATTGAGGTTCCGGCTGAAAGAAGAAAAAATTCGGATAATCAGTATCTGATAATTAAGGGCGCTGAGGAAAATAACCTTAAGCATATAGATGTTGAAATACCTATAGGTGTGTTTACATGCATAACCGGCGTATCAGGTTCAGGAAAAAGCTCGCTTGTTAATGAAATTCTCTACAAACGGCTTGCAAGGGATTTAAACTATGCGAAGCTTTACCCCGGAAAGCATGATGATATTTTAGGCGAAGATTATCTTGACAAAGTAATAAATATAGACCAGTCGCCCATAGGAAGAACGCCGAGGTCAAACCCGGCCACATATACAGGGCTGTTTGACATGATAAGGGATTTATACGCTCAAACCAATGAGGCGAAAATGAGAGGCTATTCCAAGGGTCGCTTCAGCTTTAATGTAAAGGGCGGAAGATGCGAGGCCTGCTGCGGAGACGGAATTATAAAAATAGAAATGAATTTCCTTCCAGATATTTATGTGCCATGTGACGTATGCGGAGGAAAACGTTATAACAGAGAAACACTTGAGGTTAAATATAAAGGAAAAACAATATCAGATGTACTTGATATGACTGTTGAGGAGGCGCTTAGCTTTTTTGACAGCATACCAAAGATTAAAAATAAACTTCAGACACTGTATGACGTGGGACTTTCATATGTACAGCTTGGACAGTCGTCTACAACGCTTTCAGGCGGAGAGGCGCAGAGAGTTAAGCTTGCTACAGAGCTCAGCAGAAAAAGTACAGGCAAAACCATGTATATTCTGGATGAGCCGACAACCGGGCTGCATACGGCGGACGTTCACAGACTGGTGGACATTTTGCAGAGACTTACTGACGGCGGGAACACTGTAGTCGTAATTGAGCATAATCTGGATGTAATTAAAACAGCGGATTATATCATAGATCTGGGACCTGAGGGAGGAAACGGAGGAGGTACTGTCGTGGCCTGCGGTACTCCTGAGGAGATTACTCAATGCGATAAGTCTTATACAGGAAGGTATTTAAAAAAATATCTGAACAGATAATCATAATTTAATGTCGAAAAAAGATGTATTAAGCTTCCTTTTGTTGTATAATTATTTATATATCAAAGCTGAGGGAGGTTTAAAAATGAGTTTTGGCGACAGGCTGAGAGAGGCCAGAAAATCTAAAGGTATGTCGCAGCAGGAACTTGCTGATGAGCTTGGCATAAGTATAAACAGCGTGGCAAACTATGAAAGGGGTACAAGCTTTCCTAAAGAAAGCTACCTTTATAAAATTATAAACATATTTGGACTGGACCCTAATTATCTGTTTCAGGATAGTGTCGGAATAAAAACCGGATACTGGTTTGAGGAGAAGATGCTTCTGGATAATTACCGCAGCCTTGATAAAAAAAGCAGATTTTTTGTGAATTATATATTGGAACGCGAGGCTGAAAAACATATCGGAGAGGCGCTTAGAGGCAGAAAACGGGATATTGAGTTTTTGTGTCTGGATGTAACAGAGGGTATTTACGGGAGCCTTTGCATAGGCAGCGACAATGAGAAAATAAAGGCTGTAAAAATGTCTGACAGGGCTGATTTTCTTGTTATGGTCAGAGGCAGAGGAATGGAGCCTGTTATTTTTGACGGTAATATTCTTTCAATTAAGTATGTAGCCGATATAAATGAAAATGCCTGGGGGCTGTATAATTTAGACGGCTACACGGTAATAGGAGTTAAAAAAAGAGGAAAGTTTGTTGGCCTTAACGGAAGTGTTTTGAATACAGAGCTTTTAAACAGGTCACCTGTGCTGTATGGCAGAATAATTGAAGTTCATAGAATGGATAGAAAATAATAAAACATGGAGGAATTATTCCTCCATGTTTTATTTAGTATACTGTATAACCGTTTTTACTGCTCTTCTTTGTTTTGTAAAGCGCATAATCGGCGTTTTTGTAATTTCAAAATCCGTTACATCTGCGGGTGATACCGCAACTCCGATACTGGCAGATACGGGGCTTAATAAACCTCTATATACTGTACGTTTGCGTAGCCAATGGCGTCGCCGTACATTACCGTATACCAGTCCTGATACTGACCAAGCACTGTTATTGCCGCTCCGTTTGGAGCAGTAGCTATTACATATGAATCAAATGATGGGTATGAACGGATATTAAGGGCACCGCCCTCGGTCCTGACAGTACCGCCCATTGGGCTTTGCGCAGGGATAAACGGTATTCCGAAAAATTGGGTCAGAGACTGGACTATGTTTACCGCTATTGCTTCAAGATTGTTCTTAATCCATGCCTCGTCCTCAGCGTTGTCATGGTAGGCTACTTCAATAAGCACGGCAGGAGCATTTGTACGGGTTACCTCACCTATACTGGTTGTGGGAACAGCATTGACAAGGTCGGGATTGGGATAAATATATTTAAGGTTTGCCGCAATCGTTTCTGCTGCTTCCCTCCCTCTTATGCTTCTGGGATAATAATAAACGTCCGGGCCCTGAAGCTGTCCGGCCAGATACTCCGGGGCGGCGTTTGAGTGAAGGGCAAGATGAAGGTCAAAGTTTCCTGCGTTTGACTGCCTTATTGATGATGCCGCTGTCATGTCGGGTGTGTTTCTTACAAAGCCTATTCCGCTTGAAAGAAGATATGGCTCCATATAGTCAGCCAGCAGGTTCATATACTGCTCCTCTGTTCCTCCGCTTAAAAAATAATTGTACTCCTGTGTGGAAGGACTTAAATAAATTGTTGGCATAATATCTCCAATATTGTTTTGTTTCTATATGTATATTCGCTTAAGGAAATTTTTATGGACTTTAATACTCTAAAAATATATAATTATATTTATGAGTAGAGAAAGGAAAGAAGAATATGCTGATTGATGATATAAAAAATAAAAAAATACTTTCTATAGGGGAGTGCCTTGGCTGCGGATACGCAATGATTAAACAGAATATGACTGCCGTATTATTTATACTGCTTATAATTTATTTTCCTATAAACCTTTTAAGCGGGTATGTTTCTATTGCGGCCAGCAATATAGGAGCAAATATTGACCTTACTGCAATACTTTCTGACCCTGCGATGATTGAAAAATTTATTTCAACACCGGAATATGTAAAACTGGCTTCCTATAATTTAATAGGAAATGTTATAGAAATGGCGCTTACGCCGTTTGGCGCCATGGCCGTTATATTTCTTACAAAGGCTGGGCTTGAGGGAAAAACAACAAATTATAAAGAGGCCCTTGCCGCTGCGTTTTCAAACGCGTGGAGATTTATTTGCTCCTTAATAGTATTTTCAGTGTGTGTATCATTCCTGTCGCTGTTTGCTGTAATACCCGGAATATTTATGGGAGTAGTCTGGTATTTTTACCTTCAGGCAATCGTCCTTGATGACTGCAGGGGGATAAAATCACTTGGCTACAGCCGCGAGCTTGTTAAGGGCAGATGGTGGAAGACGTTCTTATATATGATAGTTTTCTATTTGCTTAACTATGCGGCAAGCTATCTGATAAGCATGCTGTTTATGTGGGGAGCAGGCTCATATTTTTCTATAGTAGTGGCTGGTGTTGTTCTATCGTTTGTAAGCATGATATTTGTTGCTGCGAAAACGGTAGTATATATAAATTTTCAAGGAAATATAGTTAATAAGACGGACAAAAATACGCTGGCCGGATAATAACACATAGGAGGACGCTTAAATGCCGGATATGGAAGCAGAGTTTACAAAGGATGAATTCAAATATCTCAGTCTGCTCGCCAAGCAATACCCCAATATTTCAAGTGCGAGTACAGAGATAATAAATCTTCAGGCAATACTTAACCTGCCAAAGGGAACGGAACACTTTATTTCGGATATTCACGGCGAGTATGAGGCATTCAGCCATGTGCTCAGAAACGCATCAGGAGTTATTAAGAACCATATTACATATATTCTTGGTACAAGCTTAAGAGACAGCGAGAAAAAAACGCTGGCAACGCTCATTTATTACCCCGAGCAGAAGCTTGAGGAAATAAAAAAGACGGAAAAGGACTTGGATGACTGGTACAGAATTACACTTCACAGGCTTGTAACCATTTGCAAGGCTATTTCATCCAAATATACGCGCTCTAAGGTTAGAAAGGCGCTTCCGCCGGACTTTTCATATATAATTGAGGAGCTTCTGCATGAGGACAGCACAGGTGAGGATAAGGAGCTTTATTATAATCAGATTATTGAATCTATTATAAGGCTGGACCAGGCCGACAGATTTATAACTGCTATATCAAAGCTTATTCAGCGTCTGGCAATAGACAGACTGCATGTTATAGGGGATATTTATGACAGAGGACCAAGGGCTGCCAAAATAATGGACATACTTGATAACTACCATTCTGTTGATATACAGTGGGGAAATCATGATATAAGCTGGATGGGAGCGGCCGCCGGCTGTCAGGCTCTTATCTGCAATGTTATAAGAATACAGGCCAGATACTGCAACCTTGATACAATTGAGGAGGATTACGGAATAAACCTCATACCACTGGCCACCTTTGCCATGGAAAAATACGCGGACGATCCATGTACATATTTTATGCCGAAGAATTCCGAGGCGGACGCGCTGAGCGATAAAGAGGTTCAGCTTACGGCGAAAATGCATAAGGCAATTTCTGTTATGCAGTTTAAGATGGAAGCCCAGATAATTAAGCGTCATCCCGAATTTAAAATGGATGAAAGACTGCTTTTGGATAAAATTGACTGTGAAAAGGGTACAATAACATTAAAGGGAAGGCAATATCAGCTAAGAGACACAAATCTGCCAACCATTGACCCGGATAACCCATTCGAGCTGTCGGACGAGGAACAGGACGTAATGGACAAAATTAAGTCTTCATTTGTCAACAGCGGAAGACTCCAGAAGCATGTGCGTTTTATGTTCAGCAACGGAAGTATTTACAGCATTTTCAATTCAAACCTGCTTTTCCATGGCTGTATTCCGATGAATGATGACGGAACCCTTAAGGAAGTTACCTTCCGCGGGAAAAAATTAAAGGGCAGAGAATATATGGACGCTGTAGAAAGGGCAGTAAGGGAAGGCTATTATACAAGACCTCACAGCAACACTAAAAGAGAATGCCTGGATCTGATTTGGTATTTGTGGTGCGGTGAGAATTCGCCACTTTTTGGCAAGGATGCCATGACTACATTTGAGAGATATTTTGTTGATGATACATCAACGCATAAGGAAAACAAAAGCCCTTACTATGAAAGAAGAAACGACGAAAAGGTATGCAGAGGCATACTTGATAATTTTGGGCTTGACCCTGATAAATCGCATATAATTAACGGACACGTTCCTGTACAGGTAAGAAAGGGGGAGAGCCCCATAAAGGCAAACGGCAAGCTGTTTGTTATTGACGGAGGCTTTGCCAAAGCGTATCAGAAGGAAACGGGCATAGCAGGATATACGCTTATTTACAACTCTCACGGACTTGTACTTGTATCCCACGAGCCATTTGAGTCCAGAGAAAAGGCCATAGCAGAGGAAAAGGATATACATTCCTCAACTGTGGCGCTTCAGTACTCACAGGCAAGAATAAGGGTAATAAGCACTGACATAGGCAAAGAAATAAAAAAGAATATCGAAGAGCTTGAAAAGCTTATGGATGCCTACAGGAGCGGTCTCATTAAGGAAATAAAATAATTGGAGACTGGAAATGAACGATAAAGCACTTAAAACACTTGAGTATATAAAAATAAGGGATAAGCTGACTGCAATAGCCCTTTCCCCAATGGGAAAGGAAAAGTGCGGTCATCTGGTGCCGCTTTGTACCCTTTCGGAAATTACAAGGGAGCTGAGCGAAACAACGGAGGCAGTAAATATGGCCTTAAAGAAGGGCAGACTGCCCTTAGGCGGAATAAAGGATATAAGGACGCAGCTTGGAAGGGCTGTAGCCGGAGGGATTCTTGGCATAGATGAGTTGATGGCTGTGGGAGAATTCCTTTATGTATGCCGTAAGGTTAAAAATTATGCCAAGCAGGAAAACAAGGCGGACAATTATCCCGTTCTTGAGGACTATTTTAATGTAGTCAAAACTGTAAACAATGTTGAAAATGAAATTACACGCTGTATTTTAAATGAGCAGGAGATTTCAGACGACGCCAGCAGCGGACTGCGTTCAGTAAGGCGTGAAATAAGAACAGCCAACGGAAGTATAAGGGATAAGCTTAATTCCATAATTTATTCCTCGTCATATAAAACAATGCTTCAGGATGCCGTAATAACCATAAGAAACGACAGATACTGCGTTCCGGTTAAGGCAGAGAACCAGAATAGCTTTCCGGGAATGGTGCATGACCGTTCTAATACAGGTTCGACAGTGTTTATGGAGCCTACGGCCGTAATACAGCTTAATAACAGAATTAAGGAGCTTCAGGCTAAAGAAAAAGAGGAAATAGAAAAAATATTAGCCGAGCTGTCAGCACTTGTGGCTGAAAATGCAGATGTAATGGAGGCCAATATAAATATTATTAGCCATCTTGACTTTGTATTTGCTAAAGCAGAGCTGTCGCTCAAAATGAACGGTTCTGAGCCTAAGTTTAATAACGAGGGAATAATAGATATAAGAAAAGGAAGGCACCCGCTTCTCAATGAGAAGGAGGTAGTGCCCATAGATATAAATTTAGGAAGGGATTTTAACACTCTTCTTATAACAGGACCAAATACTGGAGGCAAGACAGTAGCGCTGAAAACACTTGGGCTGTTCACACTTATGGGCCAGTCGGGTCTTCATATACCTGCGTTTGACAGCTCACAGCTGGCGGTGTTTGATGATGTGTTCGCGGACATAGGGGACGAACAGTCTATTGAGCAGAGCCTCAGTACATTCTCGGCCCATATGACTAATATAGTTAAAATACTGGAAAACGTAACGCCTAACAGCCTTGTGCTTTTTGATGAGCTGGGCGCTGGAACTGACCCTACAGAGGGGGCGGCTTTGGCAATGGCAATTATATCCCATCTCCACAAAATGAATGTAAGAACTGCTGTTACAACACATTACAGCGAGCTTAAGGTATACGCGTTGTCAACGGACGGGGTTGAAAATGCCTGCTGTGAGTTCGATGTGGAAACGCTTAGGCCAACCTATAAGCTGCTCATTGGAATACCCGGTAAAAGCAACGCCTTTGCAATATCAAAAAAGCTTGGGCTTCCTGATTATGTTATAGACAGTGCAAAGGACTTTATAAGCAGTGAAAACGTAAAATTTGAGGATGTTATAACAGACCTTGAGATAAGCAAAAAATCTGTTATCTACGAGCAGGAGAGGGCAGAGCAGTACCGCAGGGAAGCCGAGCGCCTTAAAAACGAGGTAGAAGCCCAAAGAACAAAAATTAATGAGCAGAAGGAAAAGATTCTTGCGGACGCCAGAGCAGAGGCCAGAATGGTTTATCAGCAGGCGAAGGAAGAATCGGACAGAATTATAAAGGAGCTTAACAGGGCCGCAAGAGAAAAGGCCGGACAGAATAAGCTTAACGAAAAGCGTTCCGAGCTTAAAGACAGGGTATCATCTATGGATGAGCTCATTGCAAAGTCACAGAAAAAGAAGGTTGCCTCTATTAAGCCCATAAAGGACTTAAGGCCGGGCGATGAGGTGTATGTGGTTTCCTTTGACAGAACAGGAGTAGCCATGTCTGCTCCTGACTCAAACGGCGATGTCATGGTTCAGTGCGGAAATATGAAAATAAAGGTCCCGCTTAAGGAGCTTACTTACTATGAAGCTAAGAAGGAGACAAAGACAAATACTTCAAGAAATGTTTCATCAAAGGTCAGAGCGGGCAAGAGCCAATTCATAGCTTCTGAAATTGACTGCCGGGGACAGAATGTTGAGGAAGGAATAGGCAATATAGATAAATATCTTGACGACGCATTCCTTGCAGGGCTTAAAACAGTAACAATAATACACGGCAAGGGCACAGGGGTGCTCAGAGCCGCAGTACAGAAATATTTGAGAACAAATCCGCATGTCAGAAACTTCCGTCCCGGTGTATACGGCGAGGGAGAAATGGGAGTAACAATTGTGGAGCTTAAAAACTCATAAATTGAAAGGAAGAACATGCTTATGTTTAATATGTTTGGAATAGGCGAGACCATAGGTATTGATTTAGGTACCGCCAATGTCATTGTATATATAAAGGGACAGGGCGTTGTTCTAAATGAGCCATCGGTCGTAGCTGTTGACAGAGATACAAACACAATACTTGCTGTCGGTGAGGAAGCAAGGCGCATGCTTGGCAGGACTCCAGGAAATATAGCGGCAATCAGGCCCCTAAGACAGGGAGTTATATCCGATTATGAGCTTACGGAAAAAATGATAAAGTATTTTATTGATAAGGCTTTCGTAAAAAAATCCCTTGTAAAGCCAACAGTTTCAGTTTGTATACCAAGCGGAGTAACCGAGGTTGAAAAGCGTGCTGTCGAGGATGCCGTGCGCCAGGCGGGTGCAAGGAATGTTGTGCTTATAGAGGAACCGGTTGCTGCTGCGATAGGCGCAGGAATAGATATTTCAAGGGCATGCGGAAGCATGATAGTTGATATAGGCGGAGGCACATCTGATATAGCTGTGCTTTCCTTGGGAGGAACAGTTGTCAGCAAATCAATAAAAATAGCCGGAGATGATTTTGATGAGGCTATAATCCGATTTATTAGAAAGAAGCATAATGTGCTTATCGGCGAGAGAACAGCCGAACAGCTGAAAATAAATATAGGCACAGCCTATGAAAGAACGATGCCGGTATCAATGGATGTAAGAGGCAGAAATCTTCTTACCGGACTTCCAAAAAATATAACGGTCACCTCAAACGAGATGCTGCTTGCGCTGTCAGAGTCCGCACAGGGAATAGCTGAGGCTGTCCATAATGTTTTGGAGCATACGCCGCCGGAGCTTGCGGCGGATATTATTGACAGAGGAATTGTAATGACAGGAGGAGGAAGTCTGCTGTATGGGCTTGACAAGCTTATTCAGGAACGAACTGGAACAAATGTTATGATTGCCGATGACGCCATCAGCTGTGTTGCGATAGGAACCGGAAAGTACATAGAGTATTGGACGGAGATGCAAAGTGATTCGGCGCCTAAAAAGACGGTGCTTCAGAATATATTTAAACGAGACAGGCAATAAAAAAAGAGGATTGGAAATTCCAATCCTCTTATATTTTTAGAAAATAAAGTACAGGCACATAAGAGCCGTCATTATCCATACAGGTATGGGAGGAATAAGCTTTGTGTTGCGCTCGCATATAACCCTGAGCACGGAAATGAAAACAAACACAAGCATACCTATTACGATACCGCCAACATAATCTGACATATATATCGTAACAAGCCACATGCATGCAACCGGGACAAACTCGACAGGGTCAAAGTCAAGTCCGACGATAGTTTCAATAAGCGAAATACCAACGATTACAAGCGCCGCTCCTGTGGCGGATCCTGGAATAAGCTGGAACAAAGGACTTATAAAGCAGCAAAGGAAGAAAAGTACTGCAGTTGCTATACTGGATAATCCTGTTTTGCTTCCTGATTCTATACCTGCGGCTGATTCAGCAAAGCAGCTTACGGTAGAAATGCCGAAAACTGAACCAAGCATAGTAGCGCCGGAGTCAATAAGGAATACCTTACCGAATGCGGGGAAGTTTCCCTCCTCATCAAGAAGGTTGGCTTTACCGGCAAGAGCAAGACCTGAGCCCATTGTTCCGAAGAAATCATTTATAAGAAGCATAAGTAGAATAGGAATGAAGCTGAGCTTTAGAGTGCCTGCAATGTCAAGCTGGAACGCAACATCCTTTATTGATGCTATGGCGTTTGTTGTGAATATTGTTTCAGGAAGTATTGTCACTCCCATAGGGATGCCTATGATTGTAGTAATTATGATTCCTATAAGCAAACCGCCTTTAATTTTATATAAATGTCCGTTTATATTAAATTTAACGTATGTGAGGAAGAAACATATGCATATACCGATAATGCCAAGAATGGTGCTGTTTGCTGAAAAGTCTCCGTATGTAAGCCCGCTTTCGGTTGCCGCGTATAATCCGCAGGAATTGAGGCCGACACGCGCAATAAGAAAACCGACCGCAGCTGCGATTCCGATTTTCATATTTTTAGGGAGACATTTTGCAAAAAGCTCGCGCAGATTGAATAATGAAATTAAAAGGAAAACTACGCCTGAAATAAATACAAGGCCGAAGGCCTGTCCGTATGTAGCTGTTCCGTCTGCAATCCAGCCTGCGATTAATCCCGGGATAACAAGCACGGGCGCCAGACAGATAGGCGTATTAGAATATAAGCCCATAGCAAGGCATGATATGGCGGTTACAAGCGCTGTACATACTAAAACACCGGTTGTGTTAATGCCCGGGACAACTGACATAGACCATGTCATATAGGCTAAAATGTATGCCATTGTGGCAAAGGTTGTCGCGCCTCCGATAATCTCGGTTGAGATGCTTGAGCCTCGCTCCGAGATTTTAAAAAACTTATCAATTTTTTCTTTCATAATATATAACCTCTTCTGAATAATTAATATAATTCCTGTTATTAAATATTGTATAATTTTTTTGTGTTTTTGAACGCGGCATCAATTACTTCCTGCGGAGAAACATCCCCGCGTATATGTGCTATTTTTTCAGCGATAAATGAAATCATATCAGGCAGTGCGTCTTCTCCGACAAGATGTGACGGTGGTAAAAACGGTGCGTCGGTTTCAAGCAGAAGCTTTTCTAACGGCATGGACTTTACCAGACTTACAAGACAGCCGCTGTCAGGATATGTTATCTGTGGACCTATGCCCATATATAGGCCATAATCCATGAATTTTTCAGCATATTCCAGCGGTGAAAATACACGGTGTATTTCACCGCGAATTGGATAATCCTTTATGATACGAAGAACATCCGCATCGGCCTCTCTATTGTGGATAACAACTGGAAGATCAAGCTCAGCAGCAAGCTCAAGCTGCTCACGGAAACGCCTTTCCTGCGTCTTTGCGTCAGGATGTCCTTCAAAACCGTAATCCATTCCTATTTCACCGATAGCTACAACTTTTGGTTTCTTGCACAGGTCTCTTAACTGGCTAATGTAATCATCGGGAAGATTGGCAGTTTCATTTGGATATATACCTACTGAGGCATAAACAAAGTCATATTTATCAGCCATTTCGCATGAGCGATATGATGACTTAAGCTCTGAACCTGAATTAATTATTCCAATTACTCCGAGACTAAGCTGTGATTTCATTACAGCGTCCAGATTTGCATTGAATCTGGAATCATCCATATGTGCATGAGTATCAAATATTCCTTTCAACATTAAAAACACCTCCTTTCGCCTTTATTTAAAAAAGCTAAATAAATAATTTATTCAGCTTTCCTGACATAAAACATTTAGTTTTGTTCATAATAACAAATTTTGTTCGTTTTGTCAATTATTTATGCATTTTTATACATATTTTGATGGTATAACTGAAGCTTTGGCGTATAGCATGAATAAAATATCAGACCGTTTCTGAATTTTAATAAAAGCTATTGACTTGGAGTAAGCTCTAAGTGATAAAATTAAATAAACTGAAAATAGGGGAGATAATATGGATAAAAAATTAGGCTTTGGCTTTATGAGGCTTCCGCTTCTTAACAAAGAAGATCAAAGCTCATTTGACTATAATATAATTAATGAAATGGTAGATAAATTTATTGACAGCGGCTTTTCTTATTTTGATACTGCGCTTACATATCATGGGTCTAAAAGCGAGGAGGCTATCAGGGAGTCAGTAGTTAAAAGATACCCAAGAGACAAATTTACATTGGCTACCAAGCTTCCGCCCAGGGTTCTTAAAAGCAAAGAGGAACAGGAAGAGATTTTTAATGAGCAGCTTGAAAAATGCGGAGTTGATTACTTTGATTATTATTTAGTCCACAATATTGGTATCAGCTCATACGCGCAGGCAAAAAAATTCTCTACTTTTGAATTTGTAGCTGAAAAGAAAAGACAGGGGAAAATAAAGCAAATTGGCATGTCCTTTCATGACACGCCGGAGCTCTTGGACGAAATACTTACAGAACATCCTGAGCTTGATTTTGTACAGCTTCAGATAAATTATCTTGACTGGGATAATCCGGCTATACAGTCAAGACGCTGCTATGAGACGGCAAGACAGCATAATATGCCAATAGTAGTTATGGAGCCGTGCAAAGGCGGAAATCTGGCAAAGGTGCCAAAAGAAGCCGAAAAAATTATGAAGGCTATTAATCCAAATGCTTCGGCTGCTTCATGGGCGCTTAGGTTTGCGGCCAGCCTTGACGGAGTATTTATGGTATTAAGCGGAATGAATACTGTCGGACAGATGGAAGATAATATTTCGTATATGAAAAAATTTGTTCCTATGAGTGCCGAAGAAATATCAACCTCGGAAAAGGCTGCTGAGATAATAACATCAAATACGGCAGTTCCATGTACGGCATGCAGATACTGTATGGAGGGCTGTCCCCAAAAGATTGCTATTGCAGACTACTTTTCACTGTACAACAGCTCGATGAGAGCGTCAACCGGGAAGAATAACGCAAGCCATCAGGTATACTACCTTAATATTTCATCTGAAAATGGAAAGGCATCGGATTGTATAGAGTGCGGCCAATGTGAAAAGGTATGCCCTCAGCATATTGATATAATAAATCAGCTTAAAAATGTCTCAGAGCTGTTTGATAATGCTCCGGGATTACCTATGAGATAAAATGGAGGCGGTATTATGACTATAGCGGAAGTAAGCAAAAAATATGACATATCTGCTGACACACTTCGCTACTATGAAAGAATCGGGCTTATACCAAAGGTAACGAGGACAAAAAGCGGCATCAGGGATTATAATGAAGAGGACTGCAACTGGGTCGGCTTTGCAAAGTGTATGAGAAGCGCGGGTATTCAGGTTGAGGCGCTCATTGAGTACGTTGAGCTTTTCCAGATGGGAGAGGATACAAGTGCCGCAAGAAAACAGATTTTGCTTGAACAGAGGGAACAGCTTATAAAACGTATGGGAGATATGCAGGAAACACTTGAAAGGCTTAATAAAAAAATAGAAAGATATGAGCAGTGCGAGGCTTTTGCGGAAAAGGAGCTTAAGCACGCAAAATAAAAGAAGCGCCGGATTATTCCGGCGCTTTTAATCAGTTCATAGAGTTTTCTGAACCAAGAACCTCTGTGATTTTTCTTTCTACCAATGCTTCAATATCATTTCTTGCTGCTCCAAGATATCCTCTGGGATCAAATGCTGAAGGATCCTCTGCAAAGCTCTTTCTGATTGCTGCTGTCATGGCAAGTCTTATATCAGTATCCATATTTATTTTGCATACGGCCATTTCAGCGGCTTTTCTAAGCATCTCTACAGGAATACCCTTTGCTCCGTCAATTTTTCCGCCGTATTCATTGCATGTAGCAACGGAAGACTGGTCAACTGATGATGCACCGTGAAGAACAATGGGATAATTGGGGAAGCCTGCTTCCTCAAGCTTTCTGGTAATTGTTTCAAGGCGTTCAAAGTCAAGCTTAGCTTCTCCTTTAAATTTGTAAGCGCCATGACTTGTTCCGATTGCTACCGCAAGAGAATCTACCCCGGTGCGTTTAACAAAATTGACAGCCTGGTCAGGGTCTGTATAGGTGGCGTGGCCCTCTGCTACCTTTACGTCGTCCTCCACGCCGGCAAGTTTTCCAAGCTCGGCCTCAACAACAACGCCTTTTGAATGGGCGTAGTCAACTATTTCCTTCGTTTTAGCCACATTTTCCTCATAATCAAAATGAGAACCGTCAAACATAACTGATGTAAAGCCTGCCTCAATACAGAGCTTACATGTCTCAAAATCAGGACCGTGGTCAAGATGAAGAGCTATATCAATGCCAGTTTCCTCAATAGCGGCGTCTACCATTTTTTTAAGATACAGGGGATGAGCGTATTTTAATGCGCTTTTTGAAACCTGAAGAATTACTGCGGAGTTGTGTTTTTTGCATGCGCTGACAACACCCTGAATAATTTCCATATTGTTGATGTTGAAAGCACCTATTGCATATTTTCCTTTATATGCTTTTTCAAACATTTCTTTTGTTGTAACCAAAGCCACCGTAAAAACTCCTTTCAGAATCAGTTTTTTACTACAATAAAATTATAATACACTAATATCGCAAAGGCAAGGCCATATCAGCGACAAATTAGTAATTTATTGTATATTGTAAACCTAAGTGGGTTTTGTTATACTTATAAAAAAGAAGGGAGCCGATGAAATATGAAATATTTTTTGCTGTCTCTGATAACAGCCGCGGCTGATTTGGGTACAAAGGAAGCAGTTAAAAAGAAAATGCCCACAGGACATAAAAAACATCTTGGGGGAAGACTGTACCTGTGGCATATAAAAAACAAAGGACTGGCCTATAACAGTCTGGAAGGCAAGAGAAATACCGTATTAGCAGCTTCATCGGCGGCAGTGGGAATTGTCGGCGCATATCTTTTGTACCTTGTGCATATAAGCGCAAGGCCGGCGGATAAAATCGGACCCGCACTTATATTGGGCGGCGGACTTGGAAATCTTATAGACAGATTAAAGAACAAAGAGGTTACGGATTTTCTTTACATAGACTTTAAGAAGGCTCCTATTTTTAACCTGGCCGACATTACTGCCGTGACGGGCGGAATTATTACAGTAATCCGGGCGTTTGTGTCAAAATAAAATATGAAAAATATTCATATAAGTATGAATTTTGGGAAGATAATATTTAATATTCCATTTATTATAAATTAAACAATAATTATACCTAAATAATAATATTGAATTTAAGAAATAATAGGTGTATAATGAACTCAAGAAAAAATAAAGTTTCCTGGAATGTTCGAGAACCTGTTTATTTTGAACCTACATTTCATAAACGGGAGTCCAATACGAGAAGGACATATGTCGGGCCGCAAGCTAATTCCCTTTGGGCAGCGGATGACAGAATTCTATCTGCGGACACCCACCCTAGCTCAGGCTAGGTGTCAAAATGCAGGGACGGCATCCCGGGATTACATTTTTAACGGTCTGAAGATTTCTTCAGACCGTTTTTTTGTATTCGTCAGCTGTTATCGAATAGCACTCATTGTCGTACATGGTTCCGTCATAAAGTATTTCACAGAGTCTGAGACAACCTTCAAACTTAAAGCCGCATTTTTTTATAACGGACTTAGAACGTAAATTTCCGGGGTAACAGTATGCCGATACTATTTCCGCATTCATAAGATTAAATCCATAGTGCAGCATAGCCTCTGCCGCTTCGGTCATATAGCCATGTCCCCAGTAATCTTTAGAAAGAGCATAGCCAATCATCTGAGCGCTTTCATTCATTCTTTTGGGGTCGTCAATCAGGCCTATCGTACCAATCAGTTTTTTATTTTCCTTTAAAATAATACCGAAAACGCCTTCCTGTCCGATAAATACATCTCCCATAATTTCTCTTGTTTCCTCAATACTTTCATGGGGTTTCCAGCCGGCATTTTTTCCGACTGCCTCCTCCTTTGAGTATTCATAAATATCCATATCGTCATGCACATCAACCGGACGAAGAATAAGCCTTTTTGTTTCTATTATCATTTTACACCTCATATATGATATCTTGGTTTTCCTTTTGATTTATTCTTATATTCTATTGCTTCAGCAGGACAAAGGCATATACATGCCATACAGTGCGTACAGTTATCTGACCATACCGGCCTGCCATCGGCAATCACGATATTGTTAAGGGGGCAGACTTCCGCACATTTTCCGCAGCTTACGCATTTATCATCAGCATAAAATCCTTTGGCGCTCACAAAGAGGGGATAAAATATTGGATTAACTGCCGTGCTTAAAGCCTTTCCCATTATACCTACTGGCTCCTTCAGCACTCCGCCGCTTTTAATTGTCTGTGCGGCTCTTAATATTTTTGGACGGGCGTTTTCGATTATTTTATCGGCGGCTGCCTTATCGGGAGCATTGAACATAGCGATATAATTCTCAGGCATAACAACAGACTTAAGCCCTTTAAAATTCAATCCCTTTTCATCGCAGAGCTTTTTTGCGTATCCATAGGAGTTTCCGTCTCCTCCTCCGCAGGTAAGATAAAAATACATGTCTTTGCTGCCTTTAAATTCTGATTTTCTAATTAACGCTTCCACTGTTTTAGGAATTCTCCATGCGTAGGTTGGACATACTACTACAAAGGGTTTATCGGAATTAAAAACAGGTTCCTTGCCATCCTTTATTATTTTATTAAGAGATACCAACTCGTCTCCTGTAACAGAGGCTATCAGTTCTGCTGCATATCGGCTGTTTCCTGTACCGCTGAAATATAAAATCATATAAATTCCTCCAACTAGAAAATGACTCTGGCAAAGGCATAATACGCTCTGCCGAACATTAATAAGTATACCACAAATGATTGACCGCTACCTCAAAAATATACGATTTTAATGACTTTTTTAGATTGTTTTGCGTAAAATATTAAAGCGGTTTGGATATGTTGATTTAAAATTTATTGATTTTATGGGTAAAATTTGAGTTTTTTGTATTGTATACCACAATATAACTATAAGAAGTATAAAAAATTATCATAATTCTAAGAAATTTGTTGCTATATCACTCTAAAGTGATTATAATAGAACTCACAAAAAGCCGAACCCTATATTAACCATATTCGGACAGGCAAAATAAATATAATTTAGGGGGAAATTTAAATGAGCTACGTAGATGAAGTATTGGCTGATTTAATTAAGAGAAATCCCGGCGAGCCCGAATTCCATCAGGCCGCTACAGAGGTTCTTAATTCACTTAAGCCCATAATTGAGAAAGACGAAAGATATCAGAACGCAGGTCTTCTTGAAAGACTTGTGGAGCCTGAGCGCGTAATTATGTTCAGAGTTCCCTGGGTAGACGACGCGGGAAAAGTACATGTAAATAAAGGCTACAGAGTACAGTTCTCAAGTGCAATCGGCCCTTATAAAGGAGGACTCCGCCTGCATCCGTCAGTAAATCTTGGCGTTATTAAATTCCTTGGCTTTGAACAGATTTTCAAAAACTCGCTTACAGGGCTTCCTATCGGAGGAGGCAAGGGCGGTTCAGATTTTGACCCTAAGGGAAAATCTGACAACGAGATTATGAGATTTTGCCAGAGCTTTATGACAGAGCTTTGCAAATATATCGGAGCTGACGTTGACGTACCGGCTGGAGATATCGGCGTAGGCGGAAGAGAGATTGGCTATCTTTACGGACAGTATAAAAAAATAACAGGAAAATATGAAGGCGTTTTGACAGGAAAGGGCCTCACATACGGCGGATCGCTTGTTCGTACACAGGCTACAGGCTACGGTCTTGTTTATATCGTGGATGAAATGCTTAAGGCAGCAGGCAAATCAATTGAAGGACAGGTTGTAACAATTTCAGGCTCAGGCAATGTTGCAATTTATGCTGCTGAAAAGGCATCGCAGCTGGGCGCAAAGGTTGTTACTCTTTCAGACTCAAACGGATGGGTATATGATAAGGAAGGAATAGACCTTAAGGCTGTTAAGGAAATTAAGGAAGTTAAACGCGGACGTATTAAGGAATATCTTGAATACAGACCGAACGCTGAATACCATGAAGGCAAAGGCGTGTGGAATGTAAAATGCGATATTGCCCTTCCTTGTGCTACACAGAATGAGCTTCTTGAGGACGATGCAAAGGCTCTTGTTGCAAACGGCTGCTATGCGGTAGGAGAAGGCGCAAATATGCCAAGCTCACTTGAGGCTATAGATATATTCCTTAATAATGGAATTCTTTTCGCTCCCGCTAAGGCTGCTAATGCTGGCGGCGTAGCTACATCAGCTCTTGAAATGAGCCAGAACAGTCAGAGACTTAGCTGGACATTTGAAGAAGTAGACGCTAAGCTTAAAAGCATTATGGTTAATATTTATAAGGAAATGTCATCTGCCGCAAAAGAATACGGCTTTGAGAATAACTTTGTTGTAGGCGCCAACATTGCAGGCTTTAAAAAGGTTGCAGAGGCTATGCTTGCACAGGGTATTGTATAAAAACAAATTAGTAATAAAAGCTCCTTTGTGTCTGCAAAGGAGCTTTTGATATAACATGGGGATTTTTTTGATGACCAGTGTGCCAAATCACTTTTATTTATTGTCTGCCGGTACACATTGGAAAGTTTTTGAATACTACAAGCCGCTTGAAGATATATATTATGTTGTGGCTGAAATTTTATAGCACAGGGCAGCAGTTTTTAGAAATTAAAATTTTTATATTTAACATAATCCTGACAAACCTTAAACAATTTGTAAATCTTATTCTGTTGCATTACATATTTTTTTGGTTTATAATAAATTAACTTAGGTAGGATGGATAAATAATGCCATTTTTATTTTTGGCCCAGACAGGATGAGAGTGGAAATATGGATAATATGGACGAAACTTTTATAGTTATAATGCTTAAAGATAAAGATACGGGCTTTTTGGAGAAAGAGCTTGGATGCTATGCTGCTGATGATAAATATGACCTGATCTGCAATGCGTATGCTTTGGAAGAAGAGGACGGGCTTTATGTTTATTTGAAGCTTACAAGCGGCAGGGACGTTGAAGATTGGGAATATGACGCCGTATTCGATTATTATGACACTGAAACTATAGCTCCTGAGGTCATATCCGTCAGCGAAGAGGACGGAGGATATAATCCGGTATGGATAGTTAAATTTGCCTTTATTGATAATATCGGCCTGATGGAAGAAAAGATTAATAAACTGCTTGAATTGCATAAAAAGGAGCTGGACTCGGTTTATGAAACAATTGCAGACAAAAGGGACGAATATAGTGAAGATTAAGAGCTTTAAAAACGTGGTTTTCAGAACCGCGCTTGTTTTATGCGCCGCCGGAATGGCACTTACAGGGTGCAATAACGGTAAGGATATTGACGATAATCCGCCTCCAATTGAAGATGACAATAAGGAAAATAATAACCAGGGTAAAGAACCGATTGTAAATGAACCTGATAATAACGAGCCTGAAAACCCTGATAAAAATACTAATGATGAGCCTGAGCTTCCGGTGCATTCCCAAGACGGAAAGGAACAGGGAAACAGCAATAATTCCAATGGAGGTACTGTAAGTAATTCTAAACCGGTCAAGGACACTTCAATATCCTCATCATGGAGTAAGCTTGAAAGTACGGCTAAGGCAGGACAGAGCTATTACAGCGAGTATTATACGAAAACGAGAATTATAACTAAAAACGGTTATTTATATAATTACGCGGCAAGTACGCAAATTACATCTGACTATCTTGTGGGTGAGGGAAAGCTGTCCTCTTCCAATACATCATCAGGAATATCGGTTATGCTTATGTATGGAAGCGACATAGCCTCATATGGAGGAAACGGCGTATATATTACAGGTACTGACAGGGAATTTACGGTGTTTGCTTTTATGAAGCATCCTAGCGAAAATAAATACATATTCTCATCAGGAGGAGGCTCGTACGGAACGTTGTCGGCAAGCGCATACAGCTCACTGATGTCTGCTTATTCCATGGACCACGGTACAATCAGAAGGCTGACGCCGTCAAACAGCGAGTATGACAGGATATTAAGCTGTATAAAGATGTACGAGAGCAAATATGAACAATATTTTGTTCGAAGCATAACGATTGATGATAAGTACGCCTTTGCAGTCTTAAGCGGACGTGCTAATGCGGCTACAATAAGAGAGTACATACTTAAATACGAAAACGGAATATGGGAAGTTGTTTTGGATGATTTGGAATCTGAGGGAAGAATGCCTGTTGCGGTAAATAAGGCTATACCTAATTTCAATATGGTTCTTCTGCCTACATATTCTATTAAGGACTACACAATGCTGACAGATTACAGCGCGGTTGTAGATGCCCTTACAAAGGCAGGATATTACGCTAAGGACGATACTTTCTATTATTTCTGCGGAACAAAGGAATACTGTTACATGATAACCGACAGCGGAAAAAGATTTCTCTGCCGTAATAACAACGGCACATGGGAATGCTATAAGGTCGTTGACTATTACGACGCTTTGAGCAAGCTGCAGAGCTTTTCAAATAATCCGCCTACATTTATACTGCTTGATTTGGAGTAAAAGAATATGAAATACATTGTAAATGGAAACGATATAGTTCTTAGTGAATATGAGAGCTTTGTTATCTCGCAGACCTTGGAATGCGGACAATGCTTTCGGTTTGTGAATATAGGGGAGGAAAATTACCTTGTAATTGCCTTTGGAAAAATACTGAACATTTACCAGGACGGCGCTAGCATAGTATTTAAAAATACCTCCGAGGATGAATTTAAAAATATTTGGATTAACTATTTTGACCTTGACAGGAACTATAACGATATTAAACTCAGAATTTCTGAGAATGATGAGATTTTGCAGAAGGCGGTTGAATATGCGCCGGGAATAAGAATACTGAACCAGGACAGATTTGAATGCCTTATATCCTTTATCATTTCACAGAATAACCGCATACCTATGATTAAAAAGGTTATAAACAATATTAGTGAAAAATACGGAAAATATATAGGCTCAGTTGAAGGAGCAGATTATTATGCATTTCCCAGTCCGGAAGAACTGGCCTCCGCAGATGAAGCGGGACTTATGGAATGCAGAACCGGCTTTAGGGCAAAATACATAATGGACGCGGTTTATAAGGTGATTCACGGAGAAATAAATCTGCAGTCTGATAATATGGATACGGATGAGCTTCGTGAAATGCTGATGTCGATAAAGGGCGTTGGTCCTAAGGTTGCTGACTGCACAATGATGTTCTCCTTTGGAAGATGTGAAACCTTCCCTACTGATGTATGGGTAAAGAGAATAATGAGTGAGCTTTATTTCGGAGGAAGGGAAGCAAGCGTAAAGGAAATACATGAAAAAGCAGAGGAGTGCTTTGGCGAGTTTGCCGGATACGCACAGCAGTATTTATTTAATTACGCAAGACAATTTAAAATAGGCGCTTAATTATTGTTCGGCAGGAAAATTCCTGCCGAAATTTTAAAAGCATAAATGACATTACAAAGATACAAAGTAGACGGCGATACTTGTTGGGAGGCATTTATATGAGCAAGATAACAATCGGCGACTTTGACGGCGAAGAATTAAAAGAACTGCTTAATTATTATTATGGAAATGTTTTTGTGATTGACGGAAACGGTGTTTTGCTGTATGTAAATAAAAGTGCGGCCCAATCTTTGGGGCTTACAGTTGAGGAGCTTATAGGCTCTACCTGTTATGAGATGCAGGAAAATGGTTATTACGACAAAAGTGTGGCTATGGAAGCCCTTGAAACAAAAAAGAATACAATTTCACGCTATAGTACAAAAACGGGATTAAATATAATATGCTGTGCTAACCCAATTCTTGATGAAGAGGGCAATGTAAGCAGGGTGGTTGTATATTCTCAGGATATGGCGATGCTCAAGGACATAATGCAGGAAATTGAGCATGAAAAACAAAAAAACAGACATATCCAGCAGACCCTTTCCTATCTGCAGGAAAAAATGGCATGTCAAAATATTGTTTCAGCCAGTGAGTCTATGGATAATCTGTTTAAAATACTGCTTAATATAGCTCCTACTGACTCAACTGTTATGATATATGGAGAAAGCGGAACGGGAAAAGAGGTCTTGGCGAATTTTGTCCATCAGAACAGTTTGAGATGCGATAAGCCCTTTATACCTATAAACTGCGCCGCTATACCTACGGAGCTGATGGAGGCTGAATTCTTTGGATATGAAAGAGGTGCGTTTACAGGCGCTAACAGGGATGGCAAGGCAGGACTCTTTGAAATGGCCAATAACGGCACTATTTTTCTTGATGAATTAGGAGAAATGCCGCTGTCTTTACAGGCAAAGCTTTTAAGGGTATTGGAAAGCGGTGAGGTAAAGAGGATAGGCAGCAGCAAAACAATTAATACAGACGTGCGTATTATAGGCGCTACCAACAGAGATTTAAAGAAAATGACTGAGGAGAATAAGTTTAGGGAGGACCTTTATTACAGACTTAATGTTATCCCTGTTACTATACCGCCGCTCAGGGACAGACCGGAGGATATAGAGGCTTTAAGTGAGCATTTTCTAAATGAATATAACAGAAAGTACGGAAGAAATGTGGAATTGTCTGATGAGGTCATTAACAGCTTTAAAAATTACTTATGGCCGGGAAACATACGGGAGCTTAGAAATGAAATAGAAAGATATGTAATTACAGAGGGAAATATAAGCTTCGTTATGAATACCCGTACTGCTCCTATAAAAAGAAACAGTGAGCCCGCTGCCTCTGACAATGGAAAATCTCCTGTATTTACCGGATATATTGGACCTCTGAAAGAGGTAATGAATAAGTATGAAATGGAATATATAGATTCTGTCATAAAGGAATGCGGAGGAGTTATGACTGAGGCTGCAAAAAAGCTTGGAATACATCGATCTGCCTTATATAAAAAGCTTGAGAAAAACGGGACGAAATATAAAAGGATTAGCATATAAATGTTTTGTAGAAATTAATATACATGTACTTAAAAATAGACACGATGTGTCTATTTTTTTATACTTATTATATATTGTTTATTTTATAAACGATATTGTGGAGTAGGTAATTATATATTGTGTCGATAAAATTATACATTGTGTAGACTATTTGATACAAAAAACTAAGATTTTTAAAATAACAACCTATTTTTACCCTTCTTTAAAAACTTGGCACAGTAATTGCTTTAATAATAAGACATAAGTAATTAAAACAGATTAGATTAAGGAGGTAATTAATATGAAAAAAGCAGGGAAATTAGGTTATGTTGTAATTGTAGCACTTATAGTCGCATGTACAGTCTTTGGCGGTCTCTTCATTTGATAAAAGGAGGAGTTATTATGAATAATAACGAAAAAGAAATCAGCGAAGAAAAAAATTATGACGTATCAATGTTTATTACATCAATCGTAATACTTATCAGCCTTTTTGGAACTGTTCTTATATGAATCGGTGCAGAAAAGTAATTCCACCTTCCCCGTAAAAGCGGCGTATATACGCCGCTTTTTCTATCCAATTTAAACGAAAAAAATACTTTATTTTTTTCAGAAAAATTTTTTAAAAAGTATTGCAAAATTCTTATAGTGTGATATTATTATAAACGTGATGTATGACGTTAGGCTTTATTATAGCTGTGCTATGTCATTCCGTCATATTAGCATAATTGTTTTCCAAATTATATAACCTTTGTGCACGGGAGCTCCTTGCCTGTGCAGCATGTCGTATCGTGTAAAGTTTTATCGGTAATCCCCAAATCCCGAATTTGTATGGACTTTATAGCGTACAAAAAATCCACGTTTGTTTGAACGTGGATTTTTTGTGCTGAGTAATTTTAATTGATTATATGTCATATTAGGAGTATAATGGAATTGCAAAAGGAAGGATTTTGTCTTGAAAGGAGATTGAGATTATGTTAGTTAAAAGCGGAGAAGGCGTTCATGAGTACCGTGTCATAAGAAACGGCGTTGGAGAAATTCTTATGGTTAATAAATTCGGACCTGATGAAACTAACAATAAGTGCAATATGGTGGCTGAGCTTCACGTTGCACCCGGCCAGTGTACAGGTTTCCATGCTCATAATGATGATGTTGAGCTGTTTTATTTGCTTGAAGGAGAATTGGTTTTTGTTGAGGACGGAAGCGAGACTGTTCTTAAGCCGGGAGACTGTACTTCAACTACAAGAGGCTCAAAACATCAGATAATTAACAGAAGTGAAGATATGGCAAAGGTTCTTGCCGTGGTTATAAAATAATACATAGCAGGGGACGCACAAATATACTGTGCGTCCCCTTTTTTATTTACAGCCAGTCCACATAGTGGTAATATAAAATAAAGATTTAAAAGGGGGACTTAAGGTGGAAGATATATGCGTTATAGGCATTGCCGGCGGTACGGCTTCAGGGAAAACTACTATTGTTAATAAGCTAAAAAAACTTTTTGAAAATGATGTTGAGCTTATCAGCCATGACTGTTATTATAAGGCGCATGACGATATGCCGTATGAGGAGAGGACAAAATTAAATTACGACCATCCATCATCATTTGATACGGATAGAATGATAGAAGATATAATAAACCTGAAGCAGGGAAAAACCGTTTACAGACCTGTATATGACTTCAGTATACATAACAGAGTGCCTGAAACTGTAAAGGTAGAGCCAAAGAAGGTAATTCTTGTTGAAGGAATACTGATTTTTGAAAATAAGGAATTAAGAGACCTCATGGACATAAAAATTTTTGTGGACACAGACGCTGATGAAAGACTGATGAGGCGTATTATAAGGGATATGAAGTTCAGGGGCAGAACTATTGAATCAATTTTAACGCAGTATAAAACTACGGTAAAGCCAATGCATGAGGAATTTGTTGAGCCTTCAAAAAAATACGCGGATATAATAATCCCAAGAGGCGGCCAGAATGAGGCTGCTATGTCGATACTTAAAGGACATCTTAATGTGATGCTTAATAAAAAATAACTGATGAGGAGGCGGGTGTATGAGAAGAAAAGACAGAGAGATTACAGACAAACAGCAAATAAATGCAATTATAGAGGCGTGTGACTGCTGCCGCATAGCATTTCCTGCGGAAGACGCCCCTTATATCGTTCCGCTGAATTTTGGATATACTGACGACAAAAACAAAAGGACTTTGTACTTCCACGGGGCTAAGGAAGGAAGAAAAATAGACCTGATAAATAAAACAGATTATGTCGGATTTGAAATGGACACAAATCATACTCCTGTAACAGCGGAAGGAACTCCCTGCAGCTATACCTTTTTGTACAGCAGCATAATTGGAAAAGGGAAAATCAGCTTGATAGACAGTATGGATGAAAAAATAGAGGCGTTAAAGATAATTACAAGACATATTAATCCCAATGAAAAAGGCGATATTTCTCCTGAAAGTGCCGCCGTGGCAGCTGTATTTAAAATCGAAGTAGACGAACTTTCATGTAAAGAGCATATTTGAATATATAAACGCCGTAGGTCTTTAAATGTCAGACTTACGGCGTTTTTGCTTTATTTGGTTTCTTAAAGATAAATTAATTATTGGCAGAAAAATTGACGATATACTTGGGCAATGTTATACTTAAAGGCAAATGCCCCGCCTAATCGGCGGCTGGTTTTGCAACAAAATCTAATTAAAAGGTGATAAACGAATGGATAATGAATTTGAAAAGGATAAAACCGGAATGCCGGATGAAAATTCAGAAATTAAAAAACCGGATGACATTCCTGAAGCTGAAGCAGCTGAGAGCTTAGATGAAGTAAAAGAGGCTGAAGCGGATGCTGAAAATGATGAAGCTGCAGAGACCGTCGCTGAAACGGATGTTAATAGTGAAGCGGCTTCTCCGGAGGAAACAGGATTAAATATTGAAGGCGATAAAAAAGGCTTCTTCCAGAGATGGAAGGAGAAGGAGCTGGCTAAGGAAGCGGCCCGGCTTGAAAGATATGAGAAAAGCGAAGAAAATATGAAGAAAATTCGTGAACAGAGGCGGGCAGAGATGTTTGCCGATGGAAAAGAACCAAATGCGCTTCAGAGATTTCTCATGTCAGAGGGAAAATACATAAATTATGAAAATAAACACTCCATAATACTCGGCTTTACAGCAATTTTGGGTATAATATTGTTTGTACTTATTTTTAGGGCAGGCTTTATAACAAAGGAAAAATTTGGACTTGGCAAGGAAGCTACAAAGGCTATTGTATATTCTAAGGATAATGAACTTTACTGCTATGACCTTAAAAATGAGCCTGTGCTTATTTCGGATAATTTATCATCCGGCGGGTCGGCTACATACAGCTATGTAGGAAACGGAACTACGGTGGCGGAAGACGGTAAAAGCGTTTACTTTATAGATAATGTTGCGGCAAACGGTTCATTCAGCCTTAATTTCTATAAAGCCGGAAGCAGCTCGGAGCCTTCGCTTATTGGCGATAATGTTGCTGATTATGATATAAGCTATAAAGGTGAGGGTGCGGTTTATATCGTTCCCGATGAAAGCGGAAAAACAGGAATACTGTACGGCTACAGCAGAAAGGACAATAAGTCATATGAAATAGCGCAAAATGTTGTAATAGGCGGTACAGACTACTCAATTTCTTCGGATGGAAGCAAGGTTATATATGCATCTGGGGACAACAATTCCATTTCCCTTAATATATGCTCTATAGACGGTTCAAATGCAAAGACTATAGACAATGATGTTGCTCAGTACCTTGTTACAACCAGAGACAGCTACTTGTATTATATAAAGGCCGTTGGGGCTGATGATGGAACAAGCAGCTACAGCATATACAGCTATGATATTAATAAAGGCACTTCTAAGCTTATTGATGAAAATGTAATCGCGGTAACCCTTTCAAGCAAGGAAAATGCGGTGATTTATTATAAGTATAACGGAAATATGATAAAGGCCACTGACGTTGTAAATGATGACGGGGACGATTCTGAGGCTGCAAAGGCCCTTCGTACAGAAATAGCGGATTACGAGTTTAAGGATATTGCCTGCGCAGTATACCGTTATGAAAACGGCGAGACAAAACTAATAAATGATAAGGTGTTCACTGCAATGCCAATGGATAAGGAAGGCAAATACATTGCTTATACAGTTCCCCAGAAGCTTGATGAAATAAAGGTAAACCTTTCGGAAATATCATCGGTAAACGAAATTTCGGCACTCTACTATATGCAGGCAATGCAGGCAGACTGTGATACATATATTTATGAGCTGAACGGGTTTAATGATTACGTTCTGTTTGAGAACTCATATCTGTATTCATTTGCAAACTCCGGAAGCAACGCTCAGTTCGCGTGCTTTGTAAATTATGATGAGAGTGCGCAGACAGGCAAGCTTGTGCTTTCTACGTTCTATGACAAGGGAATAAAAGCCTATAGTGAGCTTGAGGATGATGTTGAGTCATTCCAGTTCATGGGTGACGGTTCAAGGCTTGTTTATCTAAGAGGTATAGGTGCGGACGGTGCTGGTACTCTTAACTATATTGAAAGTAATGTTTCTGATGAAATAAGTGACTCAGCTTATTATTATGAGGCTACGACTGACCAGTACAGAAGAGTATTTTATCTTGACAATTATAATGCTGAAACATATGGAGGAACATTCCATTTCTATCAGCAGGCGGCCGATACTGTCGTTGATGACAATGTATATATGTTTGCCTACAGGAATAACAACAACGCACTTTATATGAAGGATTACGATATGACTACTGGAACAGGAGATCTTTACTACCTTAACGGTAAAAATTCTGTGCTTGTAGACGAGAACGTATCAAGTGTATTTGATTTCTATAAAGTAGGATAAACCTTATAAAGGTGATAGATATGATAAAAGAAACATTTTCTCAGGATGAGACTGAGGCATTTGGATATGAAATAGGAAAATCAGCCCAACCGGGCGAAATATACTGTCTTTCAGGAGATCTAGGCGTGGGCAAAACAGTTTTTACAAAAGGGTTCGCGAGAGGCCTAGGTATAGACGAGCATATAACAAGCCCTACGTTTACGCTTATTAACGAGTATTATGGAAGGCTGCCCCTGTACCATTTTGATGTGTACAGGGTAGCTGACCCGGAAGAAATGGACTATATAGGCTGCGACGAGTATTTTTTCGGAAACGGGGTATGCCTTATTGAGTGGGCGGAGCTTATTTCCGATATTATTCCGAAGGATGCACGCTGGATTAATATTGAGAAAAATTTGGACAAGGGTATTGATTACAGGATGATAACAATTAAGGAGGCGCAGGATGAAAATATTAGCTGTTGAGGCCTCTGGGGCTGTGGCGAGTGCCGCCCTAATTGAAGATGATATTTTGAGGGCGGAGTTTACTCTCAATCATAAAATGACTCATTCCCAGACAATAATGCCGCTTATTAATGAAATAAAAGAGTATCTTGATCTGAACCTTGCGACAATAGATTTTATCGCCTGCTCTGCAGGCCCAGGCTCGTTTACAGGGCTGAGAATAGGGGCGGCCACTGCCAAGGGCTTAGCAATGGGCATTAAAAAGCCTATTGTACCTGTTTCCGCTTTGGCTGGGCTGGCATACAATGTTTATATGACCAGCGCTTTAATCTGCCCTATAGTTGATGCAAGACGAAATCAGGTATATACAGCGTTCTATAAATGGAACAGAGGCAGACTTGAATGTGTAAGCCAGGACAGGATAGCTATGATAGATGAAGTTTTGGCTGAAGCGGCAAGTTTTGAAATGCCCGTTATTTTTGTAGGCGACGGTATTTTTGTTCATAGGGATAAACTTACTGCAAACGAAAGCTTTACCGTTGCTCCGGCTTCATGCAATATGCAAAGGGCCGCCAGTGTGGCGTCGCTTGCGGCGGAGCTGGCGTTAGAAGGAAAATATGTCGACGGCGGAGATTTTGTTCCTGTATACCTGAGAAAATCACAGGCGGAAAGGGAACTGGAAGAAAAAATGCAGGGAGCAGAGAAAAATGATTAAAGTTGTTCCTATGACAGAGGATTATATTGATGATGTCGCGGCTATTGATGAAAACTGCTTTCACGTTCCGTGGACAAGAAATGACTTTGAGAAGGAAATAAAAGAAAACAGGATGGCTGTGTACTTCGTAGCTGTTGATGAAAAAAATAATGCCGTCGGATATGCAGGAATGTGGCATGTCGTCAACGAAGGGCATATAACAAACGTAGCTGTGCTTGAGCAGTACAGAAGAGAAGGCATAGGAGATATGCTTATGGAGGCTCTTGAGAAAAAGGCTTTAGAGCTTGAAATGATAGGCATAACCCTGGAGGTGCGTATATCAAATTACGGAGCGCAAAAGCTTTATACTAAGCATGGATATAAGCCGGAGGGCTTTAGGAAAAAGTATTATACAGATACGAACGAAGATGCGGTTATTATGTGGAAATACTTCCCTAACTATGAAAACTACAGCCAAACGCTGTAAAAACGGAGGTGCCCGATGGAAAAGAAAGAATTAGGCTATAAGGAATTAAAGAACATATGCGAGCCGGAAAAACTCGGTTTTAAAACTACCGACGATGTGGAATGCTTTGAGGGTATTATTGGGCAGGAGAGAGCGGTAAAGGCATTTGAATTTGGTCTTAACGTAAAAATGAAGGGCTACAATATATATGTTTCGGGCCCTTCTGGCTCAGGCAAAACAACATATGCGAAGCTTAGCGCTGAAAAAAAGGCTAAGAACGAGAGGGTTCCGTATGACTGGTGCTATGTTTATAACTTTGATGACCCCAGATGTCCTCTTTCACTTAGGTTTGAGCCGGGCGTGGGCAGGCAGTTCAGAGATGACATGAACGAACTTGTGTCTTTTTTTAATACTGAACTTTCCAAGGCTTTTTCATCGGAGGATTATGACAAACAAAAGACTGACCTTTCGCGTACATATGATGATAAAAGGGATGAACTTATTAAAAGGCTTGACAGCGTTGCCGCTGACAAGGGATTTTCTCTCAAAACATCTAATTCGGGAATTATTTTTCAGCCTGTAATTGACGGTGAGCTTATTGATGAAGACAACTATGATAATCTTGCCGAGAATCAAAAAAATGATATAAACGAGAGACTTGAACTTATTCAGGACGACGTCAACGCAATAATGCGCGATATTAAGGGAGTAGACAAAGAATATAAGCAGAAAATGGATGACCTTGACTACAAGGTTGGAATGTTTGCTATAGGACATTATGTCAGTTCTCTTCAGGAAAAATATCAGAACAGTGAAAGGGTTATTAAATACCTTGAAGCGGTTCAGGAAGATGTTTTGGAAAATATTGACCAGTTTACTGAGCCTGAAACAGATGAGGATGACCCTATTGCCGCGCTTATACCTAAGCTTGGCGGTGTTAAAAATGAGGATGTCACTCTTAAATACAGGGTAAACTTAATTGTTGATAATTCTAAAACTGAGGGAGCTCCGGTTGTTGTGGATTATAATCCGACATATTATAACCTTGTCGGCGAGGTGGAATATGACAACGAATACGGTAATTTAACAACAGATTTTATGAAAATCAAAGCCGGACTAATGCATAAAGCCAATGGCGGATATCTTATAATTCAGGTACAGGACCTCTTAAGCAATGTTCAGGCTTGGGAAGCACTTAGACGAATTGTAAAAACAAGGGAAATAACAATAGAAAACCTGAGAGACCAAATCGGTGCGATAACTGTAAGCTCACTTAAGCCGGAGCCTATTCCGGCAGATGTTAAGGTGATTCTTATAGGCAGCTCTTATTACTATGAGCTGCTTCGCGGATATGATGAGGACTTCTCTAAGCTGTTTAAAATACGTGCTGACTTTGACTATGAAATGGAACGCAGCAATGATAATATATATAAAATTGCCGGATTCATAAGTAAGTTTAGCAAGAACGAGAGAACGGCTCCCTTTGACAGCACAGCAGTTGCCGCTGTTATTGAATATGCCTCTAGAATTGTGGAAAGTCAGAAAAAATTGTCCACAAGGTTTAATTTAATTACAGAAATACTTGCCGAGTCGGCCACGTGGGCGATGCTTGACGGTGCCGACATTATAACTTCTGAATATGTTAAAAAGGCAGATGCTGAAAGAGAATACCGCCTTGCCATGTATCAGGAAAAAATGAATGAGCTTCTTGATGATAATACGGTTATGATAGCTACCGACGGATACTGCGTTGGAAAAATTAATGGTCTGGCTGTTTTGGACATGGGGGATTATGTTTTTGGAAGTCCCACAAGAATTACAGCCACCACATATATGGGAAAATCGGGTATCGTAAATATTGAAAAAGAGGCAGAAATGAGCGGCCCTACCCATAATAAAGGGGTTCAGATAATAACCGGTTATCTTGGAAGCATGTATGCACAGGATATGCCGCTGTCCTTAAGCTGCAGAATAGCCTTTGAGCAAAATTATAACGGAATAGACGGCGACAGTGCCTCCAGTACAGAGCTGTACTGTATACTGTCAAGCCTTTCTGAAATCCCTGTTAATCAGTCGCTGGCTGTTACAGGTTCTGTAAACCAGTGCGGTGAGATACAGGCCATAGGAGGAGTTACCTACAAAATTGAAGGTTATTTTGACCTTTGCCTGAGAAGGGGGCTTACGGGTCGCCAGGGGGTTGTAATACCTATGTCAAACGTAAAGGATCTTGTGCTTAAGGATGATGTGATACAGGCCGTGAAGGACGGAATGTTCCACATATACCCTATATCATCTATAGATGAAGGAATTGAGCTGCTTCTTGGAACAGAGGCAGGAAAAAAGGATGAAAAGGGCCAATATCCTCCTGATTCCGTACATGGCAAAGTAATGGCTAAGCTGAAAGAATTTAATGAAAATAACGAGTAATACTGGGGCCGGTTTCTATGAAACCGGCCTTTTTAGAAGGGGTGAAAATATGCTTGACGAATATGTAACTATACTGAACCGTGCTGAGGCGGAAATGGTTGAAAAAAAATCCAGATTTATAGCAACGGTATGTCCGGTGAAAACCGAAGATGAGGCTAAGGCTTTTATTTCAGAAATGAGGAAAAAATACTGGGACGCCAGTCATAATGTATTTGCTTATCAAATAGGGGAGAGGAATGAAATTCAGCGCTCAAGCGATGATGGAGAGCCGCAGGGAACGGCGGGAAAACCTGTGCTTGATGTCCTGAGCGGTGAGGATATTAAAAATACAGCGGTGGTTGTAACCAGATATTTTGGAGGTACGCTTCTTGGTACTGGCGGACTTGTTAGGGCATACGGCAGAAGTGCGAAACTCGGAATAGAGGCTGCCGGAATAGCCAGGGTCAAATATTACAGGGAATGCTCTGTCAACACAGACTATACAACGGCGGGCAAAATTCAATATGAGATAACAAAGGGCAATTATATTTTAAAGGATACCATTTATACGGACAAAGTTGAATTTATAGTCCTGCTGGACAGGGAAAATGAAAATATTTTTAATAGCATGGTCAGCGACATCACTATGGGAAAATCAGATGTGACAACAATACAGGAAAAGTATGGGGCGCGGGTAAACGGTGAATTTATTGAGCTTTAAATGGATGACCATATAATAAAGTTGTCAGACGGCATACAGGAGTGTTGTCTGATAAAGACATATGTTTTTTACTAAAATCGGAGAAGACATGAGCCCGAAACGAAAAAAATACTGTAATATACGTATATTATTGGTGCTTGAAAATGCATTGTATTTATGCAGTATTTAGCTTGGTTCTTATGTAATTACAATGCATATTGGATATATTTACGCATAGAGCTTGACATTATTTCGCTGTAATGGTATATTTTCAACATAAACATTTTTGTCAAACAGCAATTATTTATTTTTATTCCATTAAGTGATAATAATGTTTGTGAATACGGCACAATTTACGAAATCAGCGGCATTTGATGTATGATGTATGCTTTGTTTCTAGTAGTAGGCCGTTTGACAGCGAGGAGGGGATTTTAAACCGCATACGATTAGTTTGGAGAGGCTAATGGTATTATAAAATTTATATTTGTGACTAAACAGTCAAGAAAAGGGGATGTTGTTTTATGTCAAATTCAACTGCTAAAAGCGCCGGTTGGGCAACAGCTTTCAGCGTTGCGTCGGTTTGGTTCGGTACTCATGTAGGCGGCG
>OHAS01000095.1_pt1 | contig 61167 bp, 57 predicted proteins | sample 1577131 | NCBI WGS metagenome assembly OHAS01 (sample SAMEA3541566, study PRJEB24748) | human gut metagenome | biome: human gut; feature: human-associated habitat; material: faeces | place: China | collected 2012 | reverse complement strand
CCCTGCCATAATTTGTTTTATTAGGGGTGAACTTATGAGACTAACAGTTCTTATGGACAACAATACATATATAGACCGGTATTATTTAGGAGAACCGGCGGTGGCCTATTATATTGAGGACGGAGAAAAGAAAATACTATTTGATACAGCATACAGCGGTGCATTTTTAAATAATGCGGACGCCATGGGAATAGATTTAAAAAATATTACTGATGTTGTTTTATCCCACGGACATAACGACCATACAGGAGGAATACCTTTTCTTTTAAACTTAAGCTTTATCCAAAGACCGATATTAACGGCTCATCCCGACGTATTTATAAAAAGAACGGATAGCGGTACTGATATTGGCTGTCCGTCAGATATCAGTAAAATCAAAGAGGCTATGGAATTGAGGCTTTCAGATAAGCCTGTAAAAATATCAGATAATATTACATACCTCGGTGAAATACCGGAGGTTTACGAAAAAAGACGCTCTATCGGTACGGCCTATAGAGACGGCAGTGCGGAAAATGATTTTATGATGGATGACAGTGCTCTTGTGTATGATACTGACAGAGGGATTTATATAATAACGGGATGTTCCCATTCAGGTATATGCAATGTTATACAGTATGCCAAAAAGGTTACAGGAAAAAGCAGGCTGTTGGGAATAATCGGAGGACTGCACTTGCTGAAGGACACCACTGAATCAAGAAAAACCGTTGATTTTTTAAAGGCGGAAAATATGGAAAGCGTTTATCCTTGCCACTGCACCTCATTTAAAGTCCGTTCTCTTATGGATAGAAATATGGACGTAAAAGATGTAGGCGTAGGATTAGTGCTTGAATGGTAAGGAGGAACTGCTTTGATAGATAAAAATAAGCTGTTTAACGCTGTTGACTGCTGCAGAGATGATATTATTACATTGGGAGACAGGCTGTTTGACTGCCCGGAGCTTGGCTTTAAAGAGTTTAAAACCGCTGAAATAATAAAAGAATATCTTGACAGTGTGGGAATACCATATGAGTCGGAGATAGGGATAACAGGAATAAAAGCCACCCTTGGAGAAGAAACCGGCTACCATATCGCCTTTGTCTGTGATATGGACGCTCTGCCCGGAAGGAGCTTTTCAGGACAGATACATTCCTGCGGACACAGTATTCAGACTGCGGTTGCCTTATCTGCGGCTAAGATTCTTGCGGAGACAGGGCTGCTGGATAATACGGATGTGAGGGTAAGCTTTATATTTTCTCCCGCTGAGGAATTTATTGATTTTGAATACAGAGATAAGCTGATTGAAGATGGAAAAATATTATACCGATCAGGAAAACAGCATATGATAGCATGCGGTTATTTTGATGATATTGACTGTGTGCTCTCGATTCATGCCAACGGGGATAAATCTAAATCTAAGCTGTTTGATATAAATTCCACCCTGGCCGGTTTTACGGCAAAAAAAGCCGTGTTTAAGGGTCAGGCGGCACACTCGGGCGCGGCGCCGCACCTTGGGAAAAATACTCTGCATGGGGCGGTGCTTTGTGAAAACGCTGTGGCGTTTCTTAAAGATCAGTTTGCGCCGGAGGCGGGCGTAAAGATTAACCCTGTGATTACAGAGCCGGGCGGAAGCGTAAACATAATACCTGACAGAACTGTTCTGGAAGCTTATATAAGGGCAAATGATATAGCGGCGCTTATGGACGCCGACAAACGGGTGGATATGTGTATAGAACACTGCGCTAAAGCCCTTGGGCTGGATTATGAAATCAGCAATACAATCGGGTATATGCCGCTGAGACAGTCAAGGCTGCTGAATAAGGCGGTTAAAAATAATATGCTTCTTTTGTGCGGTCCTGAATTTATAGACGAAAATATAGTGTCCAGCGCTTCGGGAGACGTAGGAGACTTGGGATTTTTACTTCCTACGATACAGTTTGGTTTTTCCGGCATAGACGGAAATTTCCATAGCGACAGCTTTAAAATTGCTGATAAAGAAAACTGCTATATAAATACGCTTAAGGTAGTATGCGGAACAATTGCTGATTTAATTAGCAGCAAGGAGTATAGGGCTATTAATGAGAATTATTCGGAAGACAAAAAATATTATTTGAAAAGCTGGCTGAACAGAGAATGACAGTTGATGTTAGGCTTTGTCAGATGAAAGAATAGTTTTATTTAGATAAAAAACAGCGCTGGATATCCAGCGCTGTTTTTTTAATAAATTAGGCCGTTCTTTTTAGCCTCAAATGTAAGCTTATCTCTGAAATCCGGGTGAGCTATGCTGATGAGACGCTTTGCTCTAGTGGGTATATCACAGAACTGGAGGTTGACGCAGCCATATTCCGTTACTACATACATAGTTTCTGCTCTGAGTGTGGTCACAGTGCTTCCCTGCGCCAGACTGAGGCAGATTTTTGATACAGGGCCTTCCTTTGTATTGGCCAGTGAAGAAACGGCTATAAACGATTTTCCTCCCTTGGACAGGGTAGCGCCCCTTATATAGTCGACCTGTCCGCCAGAACCGGAAAATTGCCTGTAGCCAATGCTTTCTGAGCACAGCTGACCGGTAAGGTCTATTGATATTGAGGTGTTAATTGAAATCATGTTATCATTGGCTGCGATATTTCTTATATCGTTGACAAAATGATAGGGTGTAAAATACACCTTTGGATTTTCATTGATAAAGCTGTTTGTCTGTGCTGTATTAAAGGCAAAGCCGGCGACTGCCCGACCCGGCATAAAGGTTTTGCGGCTGTTGTCAGCAGCGCCTATGCTCTGAAGATAGGCCATCGAATCCGTATACATTTCGCTGTGTATGCCCAGGTGTTTTTTATCCTTCAATCCGTAGCCAACGGCATTAGCTGTTCCGCCTATTCCAAGCTGTATACACGCTCCGTCCGGAATTTGTTCAAGTATGTAGGAAGCTATTTTTTCCTCAAGGGGCGTAGGAGGAGCCGACGGCGGAACCAGCTCGTCGTTATGATATTCTACAAACGCGGCTATATCCCTAACATGATAATCATGCGAGGAGCCGTAAACCCTGGGAATATTTTTATTTATCTGGGCTATGATTTTTTTTGAGTGGTTAAGGCCTGATGGAGCATAGCCTGCAGGTCCAATATTACAGTAGCCATGTTCGTTTGGAGGAGTCATGGGAATAACTGCGACATCGGGGCTTACAAAGCTCAAATAATCCTCAAAACGGCTGAGATGAAGAGGAACATGAGTTACTACCCCGTTGTTTGCGCCGTCCCTTTCATTTGCTCCGTTAAAGAACGAATAATATCTAAATTTATCGGCAGGCAAATTTTCATCGTCAAGGCCAATTTTATTTGTAGTCATGTTTCCGTAAAAGGATATATCTTCTAAACTTCCGTTTTTAACATTATTTAGTACGGTTGAAAGTACCTTATCGGCAATTCCAAGCCCTCCCAGAAAAATTTTGTCTCCGCTTTTAATATGGGCGCTGACGGCTTCCTGGGCTGTCATTAGTTTTGAATTGTAGATTTCTTCATAGGACATTGCATGACTTCCTTTCGTTGTTGGATTTTATGTCTTTTATAACCGCCTGTCTTCTGTAATGTAGAATTGTATTTATTATATTTTATGCGCAAATATATGTCAATGCTTTAATACGCTGTTTAATTATAGTAAACCTTCATAAGCATGAGTCCCTTAGCCGGCGCCAGCTGGCCTGAAGCGGTGCGGGAGAGCGCGCTTAGAATGGCCGTCATCTCTTCAGGCTTTGTTTTTCCTTCTCCAATATCTACGAGGGTGCCGACTATTATCCTGACCATATGGTAAAGAAAGCTGTCTCCTGTTATGTCAATGGAAATACCAGAGCTGTTTTCATTTATTTCTATACTTTCTATTGTTCTTACAGTAGATTTTTTGCTTTTTTTAAGGTCAGTAAAGCTTTTAAAATCGTGCGTGCCAATCAGCTGTGAGGCCGCGCTTCTCATGGCGTCCAAATCCAGGGGAGCACGGTGCCTCCATGCGTATCTGCCGTTAAGCACACATGGTATTTTGCCAATATTTATTTGATAGCTGTAAGTCTTTTTAACCGCGTTTAGCCTGCTGTGAAACCTTGGCGCAGCCTCCCAGGCTCTAATAACCCCTATGTCTGAAGGAAGGTTGGCATTTAAATAATCCATTATTTCATCGGGTGTCATTTCGGTGTCTATATGAAAATTGGCCTGCTGGCCTGCGGCATGCACGCCCGCGTCGGTACGGCCGGAGCCATGAACCTCAATTTCTTTTTCGGCAAGCTTTGAAAGTATATATTCAAGCTTCCCCTGAATTGTCTCGGACGTGTTGCCCTGTTTTTGCCAGCCCTTATATCTTGTGCCATCGTACTGCACAATTACAGCAATATTTTTATCCATTAATTTTACCTCTTCGTTTTTTATTTGATTATATATGTTTTTTATAAAGTATTCTATAGATAAGAAAGATGTTTTATAAAAAAGGCGCTGTACAGGCACCCATCTTTGACTAAAGCATACAATGTAAAGTGGTATTTAATAAGTTATTTGGCCTAATTTATCATAAATGTTGTAATATAAAGAAAAAATGCTTTTCTAGTTAAAATTTTGGTGTTATAATACGATATTATAAAATAGATTAATTATGGGCAGTTCTGCTTTTTAGCCGCACTGCTTTTCATGAGATATATTGGGAGGCTTTCAGCTTATATGGAAAAGTTAGTTATTACCGGTGGTAAGCAGCTCCATGGAGACGTTTTTATCAGCGGTGCGAAGAATGCGGCGGTTGCCATAATACCCGCGGCTATTATGGCAGACGGAATCTGCGTTATCGACAATCTGCCGAATATCGAGGACGTCGCAAGTCTGCGCTCTACACTCAACAAGATGGGGGCACAGTGCGAGTATATCGATAAGCATACATTGAAAGTTGACAGCACGGGCGATATAACAACATGCGCGGCATTTGACGAGGTTAAAAAAATCCGCGCTTCATATTATTTATTGGGAGCTCTGCTTGGAAGATACAAAAAAGCTGAGGTTGCGCTTCCGGGAGGCTGTAATTTCGGAACAAGACCTATAGACCTGCATCTGAAGGGATTTAAGGCGCTTGGAGCCAAGGTTGATGTGTCTAACGGCATAGTAAACCTTTACGCTAAGGAGCTTAAGGGCGCACAGATATACATGGACCAGGTCAGCGTCGGCGCGACGATAAACATAATGCTGGCCGCAAGTATGGCCGATGGTACAACTATTATTGAAAATGCAGCTAAGGAGCCGCATGTGGTCGATACTGCAAACTTCCTTAATATGATGGGTGCCAATATAAAGGGCGCGGGAACAGATGTAATCAGGATCAAGGGCGTAAGCAGACTTCACAGCGCAGAATATACTATTATTCCGGATCAGATTGAGGCCGGAACCTATATGATTGCAGCCGCTATGGCCGGCGGAGATGTTACGGTAAAGAACATTATTCCAAAGCATATGGATTCACTTACTGCAAAGCTTGCGGAAATGGGCGTGGAAATTGAAAAACAGGATGACAGCATAAGGGTTATGTCTGACGGAGAGCTTGACTGTGCAAATATTAAGACAATGAGCTATCCGGGCTTCCCTACGGATTTACAGCCGCAGATGACCGCGCTTTTAAGCAGATGCAAAGGTATAAGCGTTGTAACCGAGAACGTATGGGACAACAGATACCAGTATGTTGACGAGCTGAGACAGCTTGGCGCAAAAATAACGGTAGAATCCAGAGTGGCTATGATTGAGGGAGTTAAAAACCTTAAGGGAGCCAAGGTATCAGCTACAGACCTGCGGGCAGGCGCCGCTATGGTTGTGGCTGGACTTTATGCCCAGGGCGTAACGGAAATTGATAATATAAAATATATTGACCGTGGTTATGAAGACATAGAGGAGAAACTCTCTAATTTGGGAGCTTCCATTGAAAGAATAGAATGTTGAGATTGAGACATAGGTGGGTGTACAGTTTATGGGTGTAAAGTTTTGTCCTCTCGTCAGCGGCAGCAGTGGGAACAGTACTTACATCAGTAACGGAAACACCCACATTTTAATTGACGCTGGTATAAGCTGCAAGCAGCTTACAGAACATATAAGGCAGCTGGATTTAGATCCTGAAGATATAGACGCTCTGTTTATAACACATGAGCATGTGGACCATATAAAGGGAGCCGGAGTTTTGTCCAGAAAATATAATATTCCGGTATACGCCACTCCGGGAACATGGCAGGGAATAGGAAGCACGGTTGGAGATTTTTCCCCTGAAAATGTGCGATATGTTTATCCTGACAGGATGATGGTTGTCGGAGATTTATGCGTAAAGCCGTTCGCCATACCGCATGATACAATAGAGCCGGTGGCCTACAGTGTTTTTACGGAAAACAGAAAGCTGACAGTAGCTACTGATATTGGACACGTAACGGAATGCATAAAGGAAAATATTTATGACTCCGACGTGCTGCTCTTAGAGGCCAATCATGATGTGGACATGCTTAAAAACGGCAGTTATCCGTGGCCTTTAAAAAAGAGAATACTAGGCGAGAGAGGCCATATATCCAATGTGGCGGCGGGCGACGCCTTAAGTGAGATAATGAGCGGAACACTTAAATATGTGTTTTTAGGACATTTAAGCAAGGAAAATAATGAACCGCACCTTGCCTATGAAACGGTCGGAAAAATTCTTGAGCATAATAGAATTAAAGTCGGTACATATTTACAGCTTGATATGGCTTCAAGGTATACAAACAGCATGACAGTTGAGCTTTAAGGGGCATGGGCATGAAAATAAGTGTTATTGGCGTAGGAAGACTTAAGGAAAAATACTGGAAGGCCGCTGTGGAGGAATACTCTAAAAGGCTTGGCAGGTATGTTAAGCTGGAAATAATAGAGGTTCCGGATGAAAAGGCGCCGGAAACCCTAAGTCAGGCGGAAGAGGAAATAGTTAAAAGGAGCGAGGGCGAAAGGATACTGAAAAACATTAAGGACGGTGCTTATGTGATAGCATTGGCTGTAGATGGAAAAATGATGAAATCTGAGGAGTTCTCGGAATTTTTAAATGAGAGAATGGTCAGAGGCACTGGCCATATTGCTTTTATAATCGGAGGGTCGCTGGGGCTTTCTGACGAGGTGCTTGGAAGGGCTGATTTCAAGCTTAGTTTTTCAAAAATGACGTTCCCGCACCAGATGATGAGAGTAATACTGCTTGAACAGTTTTACAGAGCGGTAAAAATTATGAAAAATGAACCATACCATAAATGAGGCGATGATAGCAGTGGAAAAGCGTAAGGAAATAGACTTTGCAAACGTTGTTTTGTGCCTGCTTGTAATGCTGATTCATATATTGTCAAAGGCAGTTTCGGCTTTGGACAGGACAAGCGTGCAGTTTGCGGCGGTTTTTATACCATCCAGACTGGCGTCGTTTGTTGTCCAGGGCTTTATTTTTTTGAGCGCCATGAAGTATTTTATGCGATACTGGGACGGCGGGCTTGAATATGGAAAATTTTTATGGGCAAGGATAAAAACTATAGTTGTTCCGTATGTAATTTGGAATGTAATTTATTATTTTTCGCTTATGCCGTTTGGATATTTTATTTTTGATCCGTTAGCTCTTCTAAAATATATTCTTGTCGGAGATATGATTAGTCATTTTTATTTTGTGGTTATTATTGTTCAGTTTTATGTACTGATGCCTCTGTGGGTTTGGCTTGTCAAAAGAATCAGCGGTAAAATATTAATACCCTTGTCTCTGATCATAATGGTGGTTTTCAGCAGATGCTTTGCCCCTCAAATTCTATATGAGGACAGGATTTTTATAAAATACATTTTCTACTGGATATGCGGCTGCTTTGCTGGAAAATACTATAAGGAATTTTTAGGCCTTTTAAGAAACAACTGGCGCTGGATTTCTGCATTCTTTATTTTAACCGCTGGTGCCGATGTCTTTTTAACATTGGCACACAGAAGCGGAACGATGGCCATACCGTATTTGGATGATATACATATCGTATATTGTATGGCCGCCATCTTGTTTGTATTCACAGCATCTCTGTGGAAAATAGGACAAATTGTGGATAATAGATTTTTTAGTATGATTAACAGGCAGAGCTACAATATTTACCTATCACATTGTCTGCTATTGTACTTTGCAGACGGATTTGCTTCAAGGTATATGGCAGTCGGGCAGGGGGAGCTTTTACTGTTCAGATTAGTCATTTGCTATGGAATTACATTTGTCCTCTGGGGAGCGTATGATTGCATAAAACGTCAGAATTTGTATAAAAGTGGGTGTTGAAAACCTTGTGGACAGCGAAAACCGATATAAAAGGGGTTAAGTCCGGCAAAAAGAAAGAGATTGCCAAAATTCTGTTTAATACGTAGATTTTGTGTAAAAAATTTTGTCGATTTAAATAAAAATACCGCTTTTGAATGCATTCAAAAGCGGTATTTTCTACGTTATGACGAAATTATTTTTTTCTGAAAAAATCGTTGACAAATTGGATTTGTGTGTAAAATCTGTTTATAACTCTGTGGACATTGTGGATAACTTATTGTTTTACGAGGTCTTCGCCTATTAAATAAACATCTCCGGCACCCATAGTTATCAACAGATCTCCCTCTGAACAGTTGTGCTGAATATAATCTTTTATTGCCGGGAAGTCGCCGACATATACGGCGTCTTTGCCCATTTGCTTAATTCGCTCAACAAGAACCTTAGAGTTGATTAGCCCTGTGTCCTTCTCCCTTGCCGCATATATATCGGCTACTACTATTTTATCAGCATCATAAAACGCCTCCGCGAATTCATCCAGGAGGTTATAGGTTCTGGAATAGGTATGGGGCTGGAAAATACACCAAAGCCTGTTTTTATCTATACTCTTAGCGGCGGCTAAAGTAGCCTTTACTTCCGTAGGATGATGTGCGTAATCGTCAATAACTGTAACGCCGTTAAATTTCCCCTTGTATTGGAAGCGTCTGTCTGTTCCGTGATAATTTTCCAGGCCGTCAACAATGTATTTGCTCTCGATATCAAATACAAGCGCAGCTGCGTATGCCGCCAGTGCGTTGTCAACATTATGCCTTCCGGGAACATTCAAAGAGACATGGCATTGATAGCTTCCTTTATAGAAGATATCAAAGCTGTAGGTTCCCATTCTGGATATAGATATTCCTTTGGCTGTAACATCAGCGGTTTCATCGTGGCTTCCATATGTTATTACCCTGGGTTTTAAGCCTTTTATTATATCCTTATAGTTTTCTATGGCGGTATTTATTACTAAGGCTCCGCCTTCAGCAATATTTTCTGCAAATTTGTGAAAAGAACTGCGAATATTTTCAATGTTTTTAAAATAGTCTAAATGGTCGGCGTCTATGGTAAGTACGACACCTACAAATGGCTTAAAATGCAGGAAGCTGTCAAAATACTCACATGCTTCCGCAACGAAATACTCGGACGAGCCTACACGGATATTTCCGCCGATGGATTTTAATATTCCGCCGACAGTAATTGTAGGGTCAAGCTTTGCGGACATGACTATCTCCGATATCATTGAGGTTGTCGTTGTTTTTCCATGTGTTCCGGATACGGCTATGCTGTTTTTGTATCTGTCCATAATCGCGCCAAGAAGAGTTGCCCTTTCGATTATACAAATACCCCTCTTTTCGGCTTCCAAAATTTCGGGATTGTCATGCTTTACTGCGGCCGTATAAACAACAATATTTGTATCATCTTCAATATTATCGGATTTTTGGCCTATAATAACCTTAATACCCTGCTTTTTAAGTCTTTCGGTTATGGCCGAGTCCTTTATGTCTGAGCCTGAAACCTTAAAGCCTTCGTAATTGAGTATCTCTGCGAGGCCGGACATGCTAATGCCGCCTATACCTACAAAATGTATATGCTGGGTATTGTTTTCAAGATTAACATTCATTATTAACTACTTCCTCTATTTATTATTAGTTTTAATCTAAACATATAGTAGAAAGTATACTACATTATGTAAATAAAATCTACTAGATAATAGAATAACTCTGATAAAAACGGGACATAAAATTTTATATGTCTTTTTGGTGAAATAATACTATTTTTTATTTATTCAAAATATGGTAATATCATTATATATTTGTAAGTATGTACATGTTCGCAAAAATTGCGTGTAATACTTATAAAAGTCTTTGCAAGGACTACACGGGAGGCGATATTATGGAACAAAAGGAAATAATGGCTTTACTCCTTGCAGGCGGACAGGGCAGCCGTCTGGGAATATTGACCAAGAACACAGCTAAACCGGCCGTAAGGTACGGAGGAAAGTACCGTATTATTGATTTTCCTCTAAGCAATTGCATTAATTCAGGTATTGACACCGTTGGAGTACTGACACAGTATCAGCCACTGATGCTCAATCAGCATATAGGCATCGGTATTCCATGGGATTTGGACAGAAAAAGCGGAGGAGTAACAATTCTTGCGCCCCATGTTAAGGGCGGCGAGGAAATGGGTGACTGGTTTATGGGAACAGCCAACGCCATATACCATAACCTGGAATATATAGACAGGAATGACCCGGAATACGTACTTATACTCTCAGGTGACCATATTTATAAAATGGACTATTCAAAAATGCTAGAGTTCCATAAGGCTAATCAGTGTACGGCTACAATAGCCGTTTTAGAGGTTCCGATTGAGGAAGCCAGCCGCTTTGGAATAATGAATACCCTGGATGACGACAAAATATATGAATTTGAGGAAAAACCCGCGCAGCCAAAAAGCAATTTGGCATCTATGGGAATTTATATTTTCACATGGAAAAAGCTTCGCCAGGCTCTCATAGATGACAATAAGGTTCACGCAAACAGCGATTTTGGAATGCATATTATTCCTAAAATGCTTTCTGACGGAGAGACACTTTATGCGTACCGCTTCAGTGATTACTGGAAAGACGTAGGAACCATTGAATCCTACTGGCAGGCAAATATGGAGCTGATAAAGACAATACCGGAGTTTAATTTTTATGATAAATTCTGGAAAATATATACCAACATGGAGAAGCAGCCGCCCCAGTATGTGGCAAAGGGAGCTAAGGTGAAGCAGTCTATAGCTTCAGAGGGCTGCGAAATCTATGGAGAGGTATATTCTTCTGTTCTTGGACCGGATGTTACCGTCGAAGAAGGCGCTGTTATAAGGGACTCTATAATAATGGAGAATGTAGTGGTAAAAAAAGGCGCTCTTTTGGAAAGATGCATTATAGACAGGAATACTGTAATAGGTGAAGGCTCAATGCTTGGAATTGGAGATAATATTCCTAATGAGGATAAACCTAATATTTATAATACAGGAATAACAGTAGCCGGGGAAAATACCGTGATTCCGCCGGGAGTAAAAATAGGAAAGAACTGCGTTATTTATGGAGAAACAAAGGCGGAGGACTATCCGAATGGCTTTGTAAGCAGCGGTAAATCTGTTGTACGGGAGGAAGTGAGAGTATGAAAGCTGTAGGTATTATATTGGCCGGAGGAAACAGCGAAATGCGTATGGGAGACCTTACCGCTTTCCGTGCTACTGCTGCTATGCCTGTAGGCGGTAGCTACAGGGCGATAGATTTTCCCTTAAGCAGCATGACTGCGTCCGGAATAGGAAAAATAGCCGTAATAACCCAGTATAACTCAAGGTCTCTGCATGACCACCTTGTTTCGTCAAAATGGTGGGACTTAGGAAGAAAAAAAGGCGGACTTTTTGTTCTGTCGCCGTATACAAGTAAGGATAACTCATCCTGGTTCAGAGGGACAGCTGATTCAATATATCAAAACATAGCTTTCCTTAAGAGGAGCAATGAGCAGTATGTGGTAATTTCATCCGGCGACTCTATTTATAAAATGAACTTTAAAAAAATTCTCGCTTTTCATAAGGATAAGGGCGCTGACCTAACCGTTGTTTATAAAAGGATGGAGAACGACATGCTTTATAAATACGGAATTATGCAGATGGATAATAACGGAAGAATATATGATTTCGAGGAAAAACCTCTTGACCCCCAGTCGGACTGCGCTTCTTTGGGAATTTATATAATCGGAAGAGAGCTTCTGATAGACCTACTTGAGAGTATAGTTGCCGAGGGCAGATATGACTTTGTCAGAGACATCATCGTCAGGTTAAGAAGAAGGCTTAAAATATACGGCTATGAGTTTACAGGCTATTGGAGCAATGTGGGTTCAAGTACTGAGGACTATTATAAAACAAATATGGATTTTCTTAATAAAGAGGTCAGAGACCTTTTTACTACTCAGGAACCATATATTGATACTAAGCCAAAGGACGAGCCGCCCGTGAAATATAATCTTAATGCCGAGGTTGAGGACTGCGTAATAGGAAGCGGAGCTATAATAAACGGCAAGGTTGAGCATTCGGTAGTATTCAGAAGGGTGTTTGTGGGAGACAGGGCTGTTATAAGGAATTCAATTCTTATGGAGGGCTGCTATATAGGTGATGACTGCGTCATAGAAAACGCTATTCTGGATAAAAGCGTTGTAGTCACATCCGGAAAGAGCATAATCGGAAAAGAAAATTCACCCTATGTTGCGAAGAAAAATTCTGTTATTTAAGATTTGTACAATAAATGTTTTGATTTTTACGCATGAATTGTGATATTATATAAGAAATAGAGTCATATGTTTTGAAATAAATGTTAAAATATGTGATTTTATGGGTGGAAAAATGAAAAAATATGATAAAATGATTAAATAAGGGGATTTAATCATCAGGAAAACATCATGTGTAATCAGAAGGGAAGCGCAGGAAAATGGAGATAACGGATATTAGAGTTAGAAAAGTAAACAAGGAAGGCAAAATGAAGGCAGTTGTATCGGTAACCTTTGATAACGAAATAGTTATTCATGACATTAAGGTTATTGAAAGGGATGAGGGGCTTTTTATAGCCATGCCAAGCAGAAGGACAGCGGATGGTGAATTCCGTGATGTAGCCCATCCTATTAATGCCAGCACGAGAAACAAAATTCAGGAGCTTGTTCTTGAAAAGTATGAGGCTGCGCTTCTTGAGGAAGAGGCCTTTGAAAAAGAGCATAGTGAGGAATGATAAAGTAGCGCCGATTTAATCGGCGCTACTTTTTATTACGGGTGTTTTTATTATTTTGTCCACCGATAATGTCCTGTCAAATTATAGCTTCCCATATCGTTGGCTTCCTTTGCGCCTAGATGGCTGTGATGTATTATGAATGGAATACCGTTGGAATTACGTTTATCTGAGCAAATGGCGATATGGCCGTCAAATACGGCAATATCACCGGGCTGCCAGCTTTCAGGGTCGTCTAAATTTAATGTAAGAACCTCGGCGTTTCTGTCAAAAAAAATTTTGAGATTTTTAACCCGGCGAAAGTCTATATTTGGGTCGGCCTCTTCAATGGATGTATAGGCCTCCGGATATTCTGATATATCCATATCAATAAGCTCCTTTAGATTATAGCCCGCTGCCGCGAAGCCTTTCCAGACAACATCAGTACAGACGCCGTACTCATCTGTCGGGTAGCCGCCGTCATAATAAACACTCTTATATCTAGGTTTGGTTTGGACATAGGCTCTGGCTCCGAGCATTATATCATGGCAGTCGTCTACCCCGTCTCCGTCGGCATCGGTCAGGGAGTATATTTCCTTAATTCCAAGCTCCTCGGCTGTGTATACCCTTTGGAAGTGTATGTAGGGCTTTAAAAGTACAAACATCAAAATTAGAAAAACAATACAAATAATAAATTTTCTGCTTTTCATAGCGCAGCCTCCCCTTTCGTTATAAATTTAGTTTAGAACGCCACGATTGATACGTCAATAAAAAAAGCTAGTTGAAAAAATCACAATTACGTGTTTAAATATATAATGGTTTATATAGTAACGGATTTAAGGAGAAATGCTTTATGAATAAATTGAAGGTAATAATATTGGCGGCAGGCGAAGGAAAGAGAATGAAGTCAAAGCTGCCGAAGGTACTGCATAAGGTTCAAGGGAAAACGATGGTGGACCATGTAATTGACGCGGCCGAATGTGCGGGGGCCGACGATATATGCGTTGTAATTGGGCATGGGGCCGAGACTGTTAAGGAAGCGCTTAAGAACAGGAAAGTAAAGTTCGCCCTTCAGCAGAAGCAGATGGGAACAGGCCACGCGGTCATGCAGGCTGGGGATTTTATTGAGGACGGCGCAGATATTGTAGTTTTATATGGCGATACTCCCCTTATCACAGCGCAAACTATAAATAAAATTCTTGAGTTCCACAGAACGGAAAATAACAGCATATCAATCATATCTGCAATGGTGGATAATCCAGCCGGGTACGGTCATATTATCAGAGATATAAATGGAAACTTCCTTAAAAATGTAGAGCATAAGGATGCGGACGAGATGGAAAGGCTTGTTAAGGAAATTAATACGGGCATATACTGCTTTACTGGTGAAGCGCTGAAAAAGGGCTTATCCCTGCTTAAAAACGATAATGTACAGGGTGAGTACTATCTTCCCGATACTCTGGAAATAATATTGAAGGACGGCGGACGGGTAAACGCTATGACTGCCGAAAGCGCCGATGAATTTGCGGGAGTAAACTCCAAAGCCCAGCTTGCCGATGCCGAAAGGGCAATGCGCTCAAGGATTAACGCCTGGCATATGGATAACGGGGTAACAATGATAGACCCTGAACGCACATATATAGAGTCAGGCGCTGTTATCGGCTGCGATACGGTTCTGCTTCCGGGCGTAGTTATAGAGGGTAATACAGTTATAGGCAAGGACTGTGTTGTAGGACCCGATTCAAGGCTTACTAACGTTAAGCTTGGAAACGGTGTTAAATTCCAGTACTCAACGGCAGTGGATTCATCCGTTGACGACAATACGACAGTTGGGCCCTATGCTTATATCCGTCCTGACTGCTCTATAGGTAAAAATGTTAAGATTGGTGACTTTGTTGAGGTTAAAAACTCCAATGTGGGTGACGGCACAAAGGTTTCGCATTTGACCTATATAGGCGATTCCGACGTGGGAGAGAGAATAAACTTCGGCTGCGGCACAGTGACTGTAAATTACGACGGCAAAAAGAAATTCAGAACTGTAGTTGACGACGACGTATTCATTGGCTGCAATACGAACCTTGTAGCCCCCGTTAAGGTTGGGAAGGGTTCTTATATCGCGGCAGGTTCCACTATAACGGAGGATGTGCCTGAAAATAGTCTTGCAATTGCCAGAGAAAGGCAAATAAACAAGACCGGGTGGGTCAAAAGGTAAAATTTTATATAGTATTCGGTTAAATTTTTGAGTAGATTTAATGTTGAATTTTGATATATAGTGTTGTACCATATATAATGGAGTGGCTTGTGAGAGCCTATTAAACGATATACTACCGAATAGGGGGACAATTTCAAAATGATGTACACAGGCAGAAGCAATATTAAAGTTTTTTCCTGCAACTCTAACCCTGAACTTGCAAAAGCTATAGCTAAAAACCTTTTTCTCTCACTTGGAGAGGCTGAGGTAACACAGTTCAGCGACGGAGAAATCTCCGTAAAAATCAACGAAACCATAAGAGGTGCGGACGTTTATATTATCCAGTCGACATCACAGCCGGTTAATGACAACCTTATGGAGCTGCTCATTATGATTGACGCAATGCGCAGGGCTTCAGCCGGAAGAATCACAGCGGTTATTCCTTACTATGGTTATGCGAGACAGGACAGAAAGGCAAGAGCAAGAGACCCGATTAGTGCGAAGCTTGTGGCTAACCTTATTACGACGGCAGGCGCTGACAGAGTACTTACAATGGACCTTCACTGTGCTCAGATACAGGGCTTTTTTGATATTCCTGTTGACCATCTTCAGGGCAATCCTATACTTACAAGCTATTACCGTGAGAAATACGCTGATAAGCTTGATGAGTTTGTCGCTGTTTCACCCGACCTTGGAAGCGTAGGAAGAACAAGAAGTTTTGCCACAAGAGTAGATATCCCTATCGCTATTATAGATAAGAGACGTCCCAAAGCAAATGTAAGCGAAATTATGAATATAATCGGTAATGTCGATGGCAAGAGAGTAATTCTTGTTGATGATATGATAGACACGGCAGGAACAATTTGCAACGCGGCAAGAGCCCTTATGGAAAGAGGCGCTATTGAAGTTGACGCGTGCTGTACGCACCCTGTTTTATCAGGCCCTGCTATCGACAGAATTCAGGATTCGCCTATTAATGAGCTTGTTGTGCTTAATACAATTGAGCTTCCGCCTGAAAAGAAAATATCAAAGATTAAGGAACTTTCCGTTGCGCCTATTTTTGCTGACGCAATCAACCGTATTCACGAGGGAATTTCCATATCAAAACTGTTCGATTAAAAAATACAAGCCGGTTTTCTGTCAGGAAAATCGGCTTTATTACTATAGAAAAGGAGTGTGCCAATATGAAATACGATTTTCCTAAATTAGACCTTCATCTTCATCTGGACGGCTCTATGCTTCCTGAGTCGGCATGGGAAATGGCTAAGGAGAGAGGCATTGAAATGCCCGCTGATAATCTTGATGATTTTAAGAAGTTTATTGTTGTTACAGCGGACTGCCGCAGTGTAAATGAGTATCTGGAGAAATTTGAACTGCCTCTGCAGATTTTGCAGGATAAAGCTGCGATAAGCCGTACAGCCAGGGAGCTTGTGATTATGCTGGCTGAACAGGGACTTGTATATGCGGAAATTCGCTTTGCTCCACAACTTCATATGAGAAAAGGGCTTACTCAGGAGGACGCGATAGAGGCAGTGCTTGAAGGTGTAAATCAGGGTATTGCTGAAACAAAATCAATTGATATCGGAGTTATATGCTGCGCAATGAGTATTGGGCTTGAGACAGTTAATAAAGACGAAAATCTTGAGACGGTCAGAGCCGCAAAGAAATATTTGGGCAAGAGGGTAGTGGCAGTCGACCTCGCCGGGGCGGAAGGAATAGTGCCCGTTAAAAACTTTCATTATATTTTCGACCTTGCAAAGGAGCTTGGAATTCCATTTACATGCCATGCCGGGGACAGTGACGGAGCGCAGAGCGCATGGGACGCAGTCGGATTCGGCACAAAGCGTATAGGACATGGACACAAGGTTTATGACGATAAAGAGCTTTGCGAAAGGGTAATCAGGGATAATATAACCTTGGAAATATGCCCGACAAGCAATATTCAGTGCCAGACACAGCCAAGCTATGAAGAGCATTCAGTAAAGAAAATGTACGATATGGGCATAAGAGTTACGATCAATACTGATAATATGGTTCTGTCGGATATAGACCTTGATAAGGAATATGACCACTGCCTTAATGAGATGGGATTTGAGTATAACGACCTTATTAAGATGAACATAAATTCGGCTGAGGCGGCGTTTATGCCTGAGGATAAGAAAAAAATAATAATAGATAAGTTAAAAACATGCTATAGATAAATTAAAGGCGGGTAAAGTATCCCGCCTATTTGTTTCCTTTTAGTCCCTTTATAATTTCCCATATATTTAATATTTGTTTTTCATCCAAAGTTGTTAAATCTTTTATAACTGACTGAATAAGTGCTGGGTTTGAAATACCGTCGTCAAAAAATTCCTTGGGAGTGATATTAAAATATTCACATATATAAAAGAACAGCTCCATTGACGGGAATGCATTACCGTTTTCTATTTTATTAATATAACTTTGACTTTGTCCAATAGATAAACTCATTTCTCTTGCAGACACACCTTTTTTGCTTCTTAGTTCAGCTATTCGTGTTGCAAAGAAGTCTTCATACATTAATACCACCTGCCTACATATAATATTATTCTATATATAGGTGAAAAATATCGAATTGAATTATCAATTTTTGTTGATGTGTAGAATTAAAAGATATATAATTATAATTACTAATAATTTGATTATATTTAGGCGTGGGAGATGTGGATATGGATAACAGCATAGATATGACATTAAGAATAGTTGCTGATGCTTGTAACATGACCAAAGATGAATTTAAAAAATATTTACAGTGTGAATTAAATTATGCCTTTACTAAAAAACAAAGAAATGCAGAAACAATAGAATTTCAAAACCAAATTCCTAGAAAAGGAAAAATACCTACAGTTGAAGAATTTATTGAATTTGTAAATAGTGTATATGAAAGAGATATCTAGTAATTAAATTCTGACTATGTGTATTATATGTCACCTTGACTGTACTGCAAAGTGGGGAAGGGAGAGCTCGGAGCTGAGAAGCTCATTGTTACTACCACTGTGTTATAATTCCTTCTGGCGATGCTTTAAATGACCAAAAACATTATAATCATATTATTCTTTTTAGCTAAATTATGCTCCTTTAGATTTCAAGAATTTAAATTATGAGAGTATACAAAATACTTAGTTTATTTTTCGGGTTAATTATAAAGCGTCACCTAAGAGGGTTATAAAAAGGCGTCCAAACAGGACGCCTTTTCTTCAATCTATTTTTCCGCAAATATTTTCGTACACAAAACAGCCTTATTCCAGCCTTTTATCAGTTTTTCTGCAGCTTTTTTATCCATTTTCGGTTCATAGGTCTTTTCAAGCACCCAGCTGCTTTTAAGCTCGTCCTTATCCTTCCAAAATTCAACGGCAAGCCCTGCTAAAAAGGCCGCGCCAAGGGCGGTTGTTTCCGCTATTACAGGCTTTATAAGCCTCTTTCCTGTTATGTCGGCTTGAAACTGCATAATTGGACAGCTGGCGCTTGCGCCGCCGTCAACCTTAATTGTGCTTATATCGTTTCCGGTATCGGCAGCCATAGCGTTTATAACGTCCATTGACTGAAAAGCTATGCCCTCAAGCGCCGCGCGGATGATATGCTCTCTTGTCGTTCCCCTTGTCAGGCCGTATACCGCGCCCCTCGCATACATATCCCAATGAGGCGCGCCCATTCCTGTAAAGGAGGGGACAAAATAAACCCCGTCAGATGACATAAGCTTTGAACCAAGATAGTCGGCGTCCTTGGCGCTGCTGAAAAAGCGCATTTCATCTCTAAGCCACTGAATAACTGCGCCGCCAACAAATACGCTTCCCTCAAGCGCGTAATTTACATTTCCGTCAATTGATGAAGCTATTGTTGTTATAAGCCCGTTTCGGCTTGCCGCCGGTTTGTTTCCGGTGTTCATCAAAATAAAATTTCCGGTTCCATAGGTGTTTTTGACGTCACCCTCGTCAAAACAAAGCTGACCGAAAAGGGCGGCCTGCTGGTCGCCGGCGATACCCGCGATAGGTATTTTAGAGCCGAATTTATCGGTATAGCCGTAAACCTCCGAACTGTTCTTTACCTCTGGAAGCATACATTCGGGAATTTCCAGTTTTTTAAGTATTTGCTTGTCCCATTTCAGGGTATTAATATTAAAAAGCATTGTTCTTGAAGCATTTGTACAATCCGTTATATGTACCCTACCGTCGGTAAGCTTCCATACAAGCCATGTGTCCACTGTTCCAAAAAGCAGCTGTCCGTTTTCAGCCTTTTCCCGGGCTCCGTCTACATTGTCCAATATCCATTTAATTTTTGTTGCCGAAAAATAGGCGTCAATCAAAAGGCCCGTATTTTGCTTGACATACTCGGCAAAAGCATTATCTGTTTTAAGCTCGTCACACATGTCGGCTGTTCTTCTGCACTGCCATACGATGGCGTTATACACGGGGATTCCGGTATCCTTGTCCCATACAATGGTTGTTTCCCTCTGGTTCGTTATGCCTATGGCCGCGATTTCAGAGGGCTGTATTTCAGCCTGTATCATGGCGTCAATTGTTGTGCTGTACTGGGTGTTATAAATATCCTGGGGATTATGCTCAACCCAGCCGGGCTTTGGGTAAATCTGAGGATACTCCTGCTGGCATTTTGATATTATGTTTTGATTTTTGTTAAAAATTATTGTTCTTGAGCTTGTTGTTCCCTGGTCAAGGGAAATGATATATTTTCCTGCCATATAAATCTCACTTCCTGTCAATCATATACTATAATATTACTATATTTTAAGAACAAAAACTATATTGTGGTTTTTTTAACATATTGATAGTCATAACGCATTAAGTTGTTGCTTCGTAAAAAGTCCGTAAAAATTGGACATTACAATTTAATGAGAAAATTAAAATTGCTAAATATTATGAAAAACTATTGACATTAGCTTTAAAATATGTTAAAAATATAACAAATAGAGTCGGAGATATAGTATTAAGGTTTAGGAGGATAATTATGAAAATTGCTTTTTATGACACAAAGCCCTATGACAAAACATGGTTCAAGCCCCTTGCTAAGGAGTATAATTTTGACGTAACCTTTTTTGAGACAAAGTTAAGTAAGGACACGGCAATCCTTGCTACGGGAAACGACGCTGTATGCATATTTGTCAACGACGAGGCTGACAAGGAAATTCTTGATATTTTAAGCAAAGAAGGAGTTAAAACAATTCTTTTAAGATGCGCAGGCTATGACAACGTTGATCTTAAGGCTGCCGAGGGCAGATTTGACGTGCTCCGTGTGCCCAGCTATTCGCCGGCGGCTGTTGCTGAATTTGCGCTTACACTCCTTATGGCCGTTAACAGAAATGTCCACAGGGCTTATCAGAGGACAAGAGACTTTAACTTCAGCATAAACGGGCTTATGGGTATGACGCTTAAGGGCAAGACAATCGGCGTTGTAGGTACAGGTAAAATCGGTCAGGCCATGATTGATGTTCTTCAGGGCTTCGGCATGGAAATACTGGCTTACGACCCTTATCCGGTTGAAGGCTTAAAGGCGACATATGTTACAAAGGAAGCGCTGTTTGAGCGTTCAGACATTATTACCTTCCACTGCCCGCTCACTGAAGACACAAGGCATATGGTAAACGCCGATACAATAAAAATTATGAAGGACAGCGCAATTATCGTTAACACATCAAGAGGCGCAATTGTTGATACAGCAGCCCTTGTAGATGCGCTGAAGGCAGGAAAGTTCAACGGCGTTGCGCTTGACGTATACGAGGAGGAGGATGAATACTTCTTCGAGGACAGGTCAAACGAAATCATCAGCGATGATGAGCTTTCAAGGCTTCTCACATTCCACAATGTGCTTGTAACAAGCCATCAGGCGTTCTTTACAACTGAGGCAATGAGAGCGATAGCAGAAACTACGCTTAAAAACTTCGATGATTCGATGAAGGGCGATACAGATCCTAAAAACACACTCGCTAAGAGAAGAGCATAAATATAAGAACAGCCCCTGATTTTCAGGGGCTGTTTTATAGTGTCTCCGCGTATTTCATAAATTGGATTGTATCGCTGTAATGCCTTTTGTTCTTACGCCATATTATGCCGATTTGAATTGGAACAGGCGGGTCAAGCGGTATGCTTATTATATCGTCCTCATCTTCAACGACCTCTTTAATAAGGAACGCGCATACTATTCCTTCCTTCATCAGATTTTTCATTGTGACAACCTGGTTTGAGCAGAGTATTACATTGGGCTCAGAGTGAATTTCGGCAAAACGCTTCCTTACAAATTTATTTTGAAAATATCCGTTTTTAAACAATATAAGGCTCTCGTCTCTTATATCCAAAAAGCTAACGCTCTCTCTGCCGCGTAATTTATGGTTTTTGCCGGCACAAAAATGAAATTCGGTATCACATATATGCTTAATGTGGACATCGGGGCTTTTAACGTCATTGGTTATTATTACGGCCAAATCCAAAACATCCTCCTCGATAGCCCTCAGCATTTCCGGGGTGCCTCCTTCAACCAGCTCAAGCTGTATCTGTGGATTTTTTTCTTTAAAATCCTTAAACAGCTTAGGGAACAAAAAGGTTCCTATCATTGGAGGCACGCCTATTTTAACCTGTCTTTTCCTGCTTCCCATCTCAGTCATAAGGGACTGTGTATCGTCCGCAAGCTCAAGTATTTTTACTGCCCTGTCAAGGAAGGTAAGCCCCTCCTGGGTTGGGGTAAGACGGTTGTTTATCCTGTGAAACAGGTTTACGCCAAATTCATCCTCAAGCTCTTTTATGGCGTTAGAAACAGAAGGCTGAGAAACATGAAGTTCCTCAGCCGCCTTTGTTACATGGCCGCAGCTGCATACGGCCGAAAAATATCTGAGCTGATACAGTTTCATCCTATATCACCTTTATTTCTTTTCATGTACAATAAGCTCGAATATGTCAGGTCTTGCATAATGTCCTATGCAGTCGAAGTCAGCCTTGCCCTGTGTAATCTGGTCAAGATCCAAATCTGCGACAAGTATTTCTTCTCCTCCAAAGGCAGGTCCCGCAACATACTCGCCAAATGGATTTATTATGCAGCTTCCTCCGCGGCACATAACGTCAGGCTGTGCTTCTATTTCAGCGTAGCCGTAAAGGTCTGTAGGATACATGCTCTTTTCCATATACTGATTGCAGCAAATTACGAAGCAGCGGCCCTCGATTGCTATATGACGCAGCGTGCACTGGAATGTGTCTCTCTGGTCGGCTGTAGGCGCCAGATAAAGCTTGATGCCTTTCTGGTACATGGCGGCTCTTGCCAGCGGCATGTAGTTTTCCCAGCAGATTAACGCGCCCATCTGTCCGTAAGGCGTGTCTACAACCGTGAGCGTGCTTCCGTCGTCCTGACCCCAGATATATCGCTCTGAGCCTGTAGGCTTAAGCTTTCTGTGGCGGCCTAAGAAAGTGCCGTCAGGGCCGAAGAAAAGCATACAGCAGTGAAGCGTGCCGTCGATATTATTTCCGTCCTTTTCTGTAATACCCATAGCAAGGTAAACATTGTTTTCAGCGGCAGCCTTGCCAAGAATATCCACCTCAGGCCCCGGAACTGCTACGCAGTTGTCGTGGAACCGCTGGAAATCTTTTCTGCCTTCCATAGTTCTTGCGCCGATATTAAAGCCGAATGTAAGACCTCTTGGATATCCGGGAATAAATGTTTCAGGAAAAACGACGATGTTTGCGCCTTTTTCTGCGGCCTCACGTATAAGACCGATGGCTTTTTCCAACGTTTTCTCCAAATCAAATACAACCGGCGCGGCCTGTACAACCGCCACTCTTACAGTTTTTGCTTTCTCACTCATTGAAAAACACTCCCTTCACACAGCAGTTTTTATTTTATTATAAGTAATATATGTTTATTTGTAAAATATTTATTTTTTATATGTCAATAAGCTTTGGCTATGGTTTTATACAAATTATTTATTTTACATTAAAATTTTATTGGCTTATAATGGAACCAAAATAAATGACGTCTAATTATTAAGGAGGAGAGGCAGATATGGAAAATTATAAAATAGCGGTTATTCCGGGAGACGGGATCGGCCCGGAGGTTATTTCAGAGGGAGTTAAGCTCTTAAAAACAATAGAGGAGCTGGATAAAGAGCTGTCGTTTACAATTTCTGAATTTCCTTGGAGCTGCGGCTACTACAAAGAGAACGGAAAGATGGCGGAGGACGGCTTCATGGACGTACTGAAGGACTACGACGCTATTTACCTGGGCGCCATAGGCTCTCCCGACGTACCCGACCATATTTCATTAAGAGACCTTTTATTTAAAATAAGAAAAGGCTTTGACGAATATGTAAACCTGAGACCCATTAAGCTTTTAAAGGGCGCTCCATGTCCGCTTAAAACCGTAAAAAATACCGCGGACGTCGATATGGTGGTTGTAAGGGAAAACAGCGAGGGAGAATATTCGGGCGTTGGAGCCAGACTTAACGAGGGCAAGTCTAATGAGGTTGTGCTGCAGACCGGCGTATTTTCGAAGGTAGGCACTGAAAGGATTATACGCTACGCCTATGAGCTGGCAAGAAAAGAGAAGAAAACGCTTACGAGCATAAGCAAGGGCAACGCTCTTAATTACTCTATGGTTTACTGGGACGAGACCTTTAAGAGAATAGGCGGGGAATACCCTGATGTAGAAACCCATACCTGCCTTGTTGACGCGGCGTGCATGTTTTTCGTAAAGGAGCCGTCGAGATTTGAAATCATAGTAACATCCAATCTTTTTGGAGATATAATAACCGATTTAGGCGCGGCTATTGCGGGAGGAATGGGCCTTGCGGCAGGCGCGAATATTAATCCCGAAAAGAAATATCCTTCGATGTTCGAGCCTATTCATGGCTCCGCGCCGGATATAGCCGGACAGGGCAAGGCGGATCCCTTTGCCGCAATATGGTCGGTAAGCCAGATGATGGATCATTTTGGGCAGAATAAATGGGGCGAGGCGATAATTCAGGCAATTGACGACGTATTGCTTGAAGGAAAGCATATACCTCAGGATTTGGGGGGAAGAGCTTCGACATCTGAGGCAGGAGAGGCCGTTAGGAAAAAGCTGAAGGAAATATTTAACTGAATCACAGTCTTAGGCTGAAATTAAAAAGCCCCGAAGTTTGTCTTCGGGACTTTTTTTTAATTTATGTCGTTATGAACTCTTATAATAGAGGATATTTCCTTGACATAATGCATTGCGGAAAGCTCCTTGATTGCTCTGAAGAAAAGCTGTTCCTTTACGTTGTCTATTATGAAAACAACCTCGGCGTATCCCGGAAGCTTGGTCTTTTGAACCATTTGGTCTATGCTGGCGTTGTTTCCTGAGAAGGTGCTTGCAACCGCCGCAAGGGTACCCGGTTTATCTTCAAGGAGCGTGCGGACGAAATATTTGCTCTCAATATCATCCATTGTCTTAAGCGGAATATCCTTATAGCAGGTGCAGCCTATTCTGCCGTTGCAGCTGTAGGCAATATTTCTGCATACGTCTATTACGTCGCCCATTATTGCGCTGGCTGTAGGAAGCTCGCCGGCTCCTCTGCCATAGAACATTGCATCCCCAAGGGAATCTCCATGCACAAATACTGCGTTAAAGGAGTCGTTAACAGAAGCCAGAGGATGCGATTTTGGTATAAACATGGGAGTAACCCTTACCTCAATGCCACTCTCTGTATTTTTTGCTGTTGCAATGAGCTTAATTACACAGCCAAGCTCATTGGCGTATTTAATATCCTTTGCCGATATTTTTGATATGCCTTCCGTATAGACGTCCGAAAACGTTACCCTTGAATTAAACGCGATTGAAGCAAGAATGGCTATTTTTCTTCCCGCGTCAAGACCCTCGATGTCTGCTGTAGGGTCGGCTTCCGCGTATCCAAGGTCTGTGGCAAGCTTAAGCGCTTGTTCAAACTCCATTCCCTCTTCGGTCATTTTTGTAAGGATGAAGTTTGTTGTTCCATTTATTATACCCATTATTTCGGATATGCTGTTTGCGGCAAGGCACTGCTTAAGGGGTCTTATAATAGGTATTCCGCCCGCAACCGCAGCTTCAAAGAGAAGGTCGCACTTATGCTGGGCGGCCGTATCAAGCAGTACATGGCCGTGCTCTGCCATAAGGTCCTTATTGGCGGTTACAACATGCTTGCCGCGGCTTAAGGCCTCTGTTATATATGTTTTAGCCGGTTCAATACCGCCCATTACCTCAATTACTATATCAATGCTGTCGTCATTGATTATATCCTCCCATTTGTTTGTAATAAGAGACATATCAATTCCATCACGGTGCTTTTTCGTATTTTTAACAAGTATTTTTGCAACCTCAAGCTCTGAACCTATTTTGAATGGGAACTCATCCTTCTGGTTTTGTATGATTTTATAAACGCCGGTTCCTACCGTGCCTAAACCAAGTATGGCGGCTCTGATTTTTTCTTTCATCCTTCTTCTCCTTTTTTCTTGTTGTGATAAAGTAATTTTAACATATAGCGGAGCAAAGTCAAGAAAAAAATGTCCTCTTTAAGAGGACATTTGTATTTGATATCAAATGCTGTAGGTATGCTCAAGGGGGCCGCTGCCCTTGCCCAGATTAAGCTGTGCTTTAAGCGCGCCAGTAAGGTATTTCTTTGCGTTACCAATGCTTTCCTTTAATGAATATCCTTTGGCAAGGTTGCTGGCAATTGCCGAAGAGAGTGTACAGCCGGTTCCGTGTGTATTGGGATTGTCAACTCTTTCGGAAGAAAACCACGTTATCTCGCCGTTCTGGTACAGCAGGTCCGTAGCGGTTGATACAAGATGACCGCCCTTTATAAGTATACCGCCGTCAACTAATTCTGATATTTTTTCAGCTGCTCTAATCATATCATCGGTGTTTCTGATTTCAAAGCCACATAAAACCTCGGCTTCAGGAATGTTTGGGGTTATAACGGCTCCCAAAGGAAGCAGCTTGGTTATAAGCGCCTCGCACGCCTCGTCACTGAGCAGCTTGCCGCCGCTTGTGGATACCATTACTGGGTCCACCACTATGTTTTCAGCCTTGTATTCATTAAGCTTATCTACAATTACATCAATAATTTTGCTGTTTGAAACCATTCCTATTTTTACCGCGTCAGGACGTATATCCTGAAATACGCAGTCAAGCTGCTTGGCGACAAACTCAGGAGGGGTATCTATTACATCATAAACTCCCATAGTATTTTGGGCTACAAGAGAGGTTATAACGCTCATGCCGTAGAGCTTATGGACTGTTATGGTCTTAAGGTCCGCCTGCGCTCCAGCGCCGCCGGTAGGGTCTGTCCCCGCTATGGAAAGCACCTTTTTAATTTCCGGCTTAGCCTCTGTCATTTCTTTTGACAGTGCGAGAAGGCCTTTAGCGGCCTCTTCAATATTATCCTTGGCGAAAATCGCGGAAACCACAGCTACTCCGTCAACGCCTGTTCCCTTGAGTTTAAGTATATTGTTTTCGTTTATGCCGCCTATTGCGACTACAGGAATATGAACCGCATCGCATATATCCTTAACAACGCCAAAGGATGTGGTATCGGCGTCAAGCTTTGTGCTGGTCGAAAATACGGCGCCTACACCTAAGTAGTCGGCTCCATGCTCCTGTGCTGTTATGGCTTCCTTAACATTATGAACGGAAACCCCAATTATTTTATTGTCTCCAAGCCTTGCGCGTACATCGCCTGTTTCCATATCGCTTTGGCCTACATGTACTCCGTCAGCTCCGCAGGCAATCGCAATATCTACATTGTCGTTAATGACAAAGGGAACGCCGTATTTTTTACACAGCTCTTTTACGGCAAAGGCCTCAGCAAGAAATGAGTCATAGTCAAGCTCCTTTTCCCGAAGCTGAATAAATGTGGCGCCGCCCTTAAGCGCTTCCTCCACCTGTTCTGCTACTGTTTTGCCCTTAAGCCAGCTTCTGTCAGTGACCGCATACAAAAGCATGCCATCTTTAATAGATTTCATATTTAGCCCTTCTTTCAAGTGTATCGCCGTCAAGATTATATACGGCGTCTATTAAGTAATTTCTAAATGTAGCGTTTCCGCCTCCGGTATTGGAAAGCCTTTCATAGGCCAGCTCACCGCATACTCCCATAGCAATAGTCGCCGCCGCCGCTGCTTCAAGAATGTTATCGCGGTTGGCCGCAATATACGCGGCGGTCATTGCCGTAAGCATACACCCGCTGCCGGTTATCCGCGACATTATAGGATGACCGTTTTTAACTATGTATGCCCTGTTGTCTGAGCATACTATATCTATAGCCCCTGAAATAGCTATGACAGCGCCCGTTTCAGCAGAAAATTTTTCCGCAAAGGAAATTACGCAGCTTAGGTTTTCATCAGTTACCTTATCGCTTATGTCCGCGTCTACGCCCTTAGCTTGGCCTATTCCCAATGCCAGAGTCTTAATCTCTGATATATTTCCACGGATAACGTCAAATTTAATCGACGACAAAAGGTCCTCAGCCGTTTTTGTCCTTAGCCGGGACGCGCCTGCCCCGACAGGGTCAAGCACAACGGGATGTCCCAGCCTATTAGCTGTTTTTCCGGCTTTATGCATAGAGGGAATTGTTCTTGAATTTAAGGTTCCGATATTAATATTCAGCCCGGCGCAGATGGAAGTTATTTCTTCAACCTCCGCCTCGTCGTCAGCCATAATGGGAGAGCCGCCGCAGGCAAGCAGAATATTGGCCGCGTCGTTTACCGTTACATAATTTGTTATGTTGTGTATAAGAGGCGTTTTAAGCCTCACGTTTTCAAGACAGCTTTTAAGCATTTTTTCCTCCCTCCGAAATAAAAAAGGAGAACGGCCTGTTGGCGTTCCCCTGTGAGAATCTTATTAGCTTCCTACGTTGGCATTATCCAAATCAGGTGAGATACGGCTTAGGCGTATCAAGGGTTGAAAATCTTTCTCTCAGCCAGTGAATACCAAAAGGCAATTCACAGCACCCCTGCATTTTTATTTAATTCTAACGCACTTAAACAAAAGTGTCAATGTTATTTCCTAGTTCCGGATATAATATAAACATAATCGGTATCAGCAACAATATCTATGCTGAATAAATCTTTAAAATTGCCGCTTTCTGTTTTGGCGGGCAACAATATGTCTGAAATTTCAGCAGCGCCCTGGGAATGCCGGTGGTTTATTTTGTCCCTGCCTTCGCTGTGGGCAAGAATAAACCGTCCATTTGGCTTTAATACGGAATAGAGCTTTTTGGCAAAGGCTTTTTTATCAGGGAAATGAGGATAAGCCCTGTATATGAAGGCTATATCAAAATCTTTTTCTGGAAAATCATAAAAATTTCCTTTCCATAGGTTTATTCTTCTGTCACTGTATTTTTCCGAGGCTTTTTTGAGCATGCTGTCTGAAAGGTCAATACCCCACAAACAGGATGGATTTAATGCAAGTATATCATTGAAAAGAACTCCTGTTCCGCAGGCAATATCAATTACCTTATCATTTTCTCGAAGTCCGCTCAGCGCCATTACCGCTTTTAGGCTCAGGAAATTGCCGGCAAAGGTTTCGTCCCAAATGGAAGCCATTTTATCGAAAAAATCCTCAGTGTCCTTAAGATACTCATTCATTTTAACTTTTCCTCCTGTTTTTTGATAACATTATAATCTAAAAGAATAATATCGGTCAATTATACAAAAAATTAGTGTAACAACATTTTTAAGGAGGAAAAATTATGATAGCTGAAAAGGTTACAGTTGATACAGTTGAACTTTTGAAGGAATGTGATGCGGGAGTTAAAACCGCTGTAAAGTCATTGGACGAGGTTTTAGACGTTGTCGAGAATAAGGAGCTCAAAGAGCTGCTGGAAAAGAACAAGGCAGAGCACGAAAAAACCGGACTTTTAATTGACTCCCTCTTGGCAAAATGCAATAAAGAGGGAAAAGACCCTTCGCCAATGGCGCAGGTAATGGCATGGACAAAAATAAATATGAAGATTATGGCTGACAAAAACGATAAAACCATTGCCGACCTTATTACTGACGGCTGCGGTATGGGCATTAAAACGTTGTGCAAATACAAAAATGAGTATGAGCATGCCGATAAGGAAGCGGTTGATATTGCCGAAAAGCTTATAAAGCTGGAAGATGACCTTGTCTATAAACTCAGAAGATATCTTTAAGAGTATTTAATGGAAATTTTAAGATATGGCGATTTACAAATGTTTCTAAAAAATATATAATCAAATAGGGCAAATGTATGTAAAAAAATACCTTGTCCGTTACCCGATAAATATGACAGCTTTATGGCGGAGGAAGACATATATGAGAAAAACAAAGATAGTTTGTACTTTAGGTCCGGCAACAGATGATTTAAAAGTACTTGAAAGCATGATAGAGGAAGGCATGAATGTGGCGAGATTTAATTTCTCGCATGGAACATATGACGAACATTTGCAAAGACTTGAGGAGCTTAAGCAGGCAAGAAGGGATAAAAGCAGATATGTTGCGGCTCTGCTTGACACAAAGGGTCCGGAAATCCGTGTCCGTAAGTTTAAGGACGGTCTAATTAATCTTGAGGCGGAGCAGGAATTTACTCTTACAACAAGAGAGCTTGAGGGAGACAATAAAATCGTTTCAGTTACCTATAAGGATTTTCCAAACGACGTATCCATAGGAACCAGGGTGCTCATTGACGACGGCCTCATTGAGCTTAGGGTTATTGATAAAAACGAGACTGATGTGAAATGCGTGGTTGTAAATCCAGGACCCGTATCCAACAATAAGGGCGTCAATTTGCCCGGAACAGTCGTTTCAATGCCATATATGAGCGATAAGGACGTCGAGGATATTAATTTTGCCGTTGATAACGACTTTGATTTTATAGCGGCGTCGTTTGTAAGGACTGCCGGAGACGTATTAAAAATCAAAAGGATACTTGAGGAAAGAAACTGCTCTACAATAGCTATAATAGCTAAAATTGAGAATAAGCAGGGCGTGGAAAACATTGACGAGATACTTCAGGTATCTGACGGCGTTATGATTGCCAGAGGCGATATGGGAGTGGAAATTCCCTATGAGGATGTTCCGGTTATCCAGAAGATGATAATTAAGAAGGCTGCAAAGGCAGGAAAAATGACAATTACCGCCACGCAAATGCTTGAATCCATGATGAAAAACCCAAGACCTACAAGAGCTGAAACAGCCGACGTTGCCAACGCTGTTTTCGACGGTACCGGAGCCATAATGCTATCTGGTGAAACAGCGGTCGGAAAATACCCTGTCGAGGCCGTAAAAACAATGGCGAGGGTTGCGGTAAGGGCAGAGGAAGCTATAAATTATAAAAAGAGATTTTTCACTGACGAAAGAAAATCGAATCCTAATATTACGGACGCTATCAGCCATGCTACCTGTACGACGGCGCATGACCTTAACGCAAGGGCCATTCTTACGGTAACAAAATCAGGCACAACGGCAAAAAATATAGCCAGATACAGGCCTGGCTGCGATATATTGGCCTGCGCGACAAATGAAAATCTTTGCCGCAGACTTAATCTTGTATGGGGAGTCGCTCCTATTCTTGTGGAAGACGAGTTTGACACATTTGCCCTCTTTGACAAATGTGTTGATAGAGCAATGGAACTCAACTATTTGGACAAGGGAGACACTACGGTAATTACCGCCGGCCTTCCGCTTGGAATACCGGGAACCACAAATATGATTAAGGTGCAGATTGTAGGACATAAGTATTAATAAGCGCTTATGCGGGATTAAACAATACAGCAGCCTCTGTTTTAACAGGGGCTGTACATTTACAGGTGATATAATGGAGAAAATATTTAAATCCATATATGAGACGCTTCTTAAGGGGCAGGATGTTATGCTTGCCTCTATAATATCCTCCTCAGGCTCTACTCCAAGGGGACAGGGCGCGAAAATGCTCGTTTTCGAGGACGGCAGTACAGAGGGAACGATTGGCGGTGGACGTGTGGAGTATTTATGCGCGTTGAGGGCTGCCGAAGCCCTTAGGAAGAAGCGCTCGTTTGTAGCCGCTTATGATTTAAGCAATAAAGATATAGCTGATGTAGGTATGATATGCGGGGGAAATGTCGAGGTATGCTTTAAATATTTTTCATCTAAAGATTTAGCATTGATCCAGTATATAAATGACTTAATAAAAAAACAGGAGACCTCCTGGCTGATAACGCGGGCGGAAGGGTCAGCGGTTGATATTGGTATATATGACAGGATAAATGGAGTAATGTTTATTGACTCAGTAACAGATACTGATATGCAAAAGTGGACGGAATGCAAACATGCATTTGAACATGGCGGCAGCACACTGTTTATTGAGCCGCTTGTAAAAAAGGGACATGTTTATATTTTTGGTGCGGGACATGTTTCCAGAGAGCTTGCTCCTTTGCTTTCACATCTTGATTTCAAGGTAAGTGTTTTTGAGCAAAGGGAGGAATTAATTAAGACCTTTCCCACTGGAATAGACATAATACAAGGTGAGTTTAAGGAAATAGGACGGTATATAGATTTAACGGAATATGATTATGCGGTAGTGATGACAAGCGGACATTCAGCCGACTTTGAGGTTTTGGAACAGGTTTTGAGAAAAAACCTTTCATATGTAGGTGTAATTGGAAGCAGAAATAAAATTGCCATTACAAGAAAAAGGCTTATTGAATGTGGAATAGACGAAAATAAAATTGACAGCCTGCACACGCCTATTGGCCTTGCCATTAAGGCCAGTACCCCTGCGGAGATTGCGGTAAGCGTGGCCGGGGAACTGATACTGCACAGGGCTGAGCACTGATGAAAGGAGAATGTATATGAAATTTGGATGCTGTGCGTCGGTTAAGCTTTACAGTAATGTTGTAAACGCTGGATACGACTTCATAGAGGTTCCCGGATGGGAACTGGCGGAAATGACAGCCGCTGAGTTTGATGAGATAAGGAAAATTATAATTAATGGGCCTATACCCTGTCTTGCTGTAAACGCCTATGCCAAAAGCGAGCCTAAAATGGTCGGAGACGGATTTTGTCCTAAAAAGACAGCAGAGTATGCCGAGCTGGTAATGCTTAGGGCTTCCGCCCTTGGCGCTAAAACAGTTGGAATAGGCGCTCCAGGTATTAGAAAGCTTCCCGGAACCTATGATAAAAATAAGGCATGGGAGCAGGCAAAACAATTCCTTATTATAACTGCTGATATTGCCAAAAAGTACGGCGTGACTATACTGTTTGAATCAATACATAAATATCTGTGCGATTTCGGAAATACTGTGGATGAGGTCTATGAGATGGTTGATGACGTAAACCTTCCCAATGTAAAAATGGTTCTTGATTATTATAATATGAAGCCTATGGGCACAGATATATATGATATAGGCAAATATATTAAATATACTGAACATCTGCACACAAGCGGTATGGGGGAGAATTACTCAAGGCCTCAAATTACCGATGAGGACTATGAAGAACTTGTTAATATTTTTAAATCAGTTAAGGCGCTTGGATATGACGGTACTTTCAGCAACGAGTCTGATAACAGTAATTTAGATACAGACGGAAAAAAGGCCTTAGAAATTATCAAAAAAGCATATGATAATGCAAATAAATAAATTTAAAAAGGAATGATGTTTATTACATCATTCCTTTTTATTGTCTGCGGGGGATGGGAAAAGTTGTCAGATTTTTCGTATATTATTATCCCGTACTTTATTATGTTGTCCATAAGCAGCTTATCGGTATTATGGTCTATGTGGACTATATCAAATTTCAAAAGCGTAGGGAGATCCTCTATATCAGACCAGAAACCGGACTTGTTGATTTCAGGCATCCCAAATACAGCCAGGTCTATATCGCTCCGGTCATGATTGTCACCGCGGGCACGAGAGCCGAACAGCACACTATAACCAGTCAATTTTCAGAAAAGTGTGGCTTGAGTATAAGCATACCGGCGATATGCCTTATTTTGATATACAGGTCACAAACGAGGATCCTACCTCATCAATAGGCAGACAATTATTTTGAAAGAATGTTTATCCGAAGGAGGACCGCTTGCTAAATATGACGCTGACGCGGAATATCTTGATGAGGAATTAAGCGGCACGTTTGATGACCGGGAAATGCCCGAGACATTTAAGGTTTTAGAGGCAATGAAATAAATATTGAAATATATTCCATAACTTGTTTTTTTGGTATATAATTATATCAAACAATTTGGGGGTGGAATATATGAAGAAATTTATGCTGTCCTTTTGTAAAGCGCTTTCGCTGGCAATAGGAATTATTGGACTTATTATAGCTGCTTATGGAACTATATATAGCACCACCAAAGGTTCTGTTGCGGCGATATGGGCCTATTTTGGCATCCCTGGTATTTTATTTTTAATACTCTCTGTATATCTTGGAAAAAAATATAAACGGGATTATCCCAAAACACAAGAGCAGATAGAGGCCGAGCAGCGGGCTAAGGCAGAAAAGAAAGAGGCTAGACAGAAGAAGATTGCCGCCGCCAAGGAAAAACGAGAAATTCAAAGGAAATTAGAAGAAGAAAGAAAGGCCGCCGAGGAACGTGAAAAACAGGAAAAAATAGCGGAAAACCTGAGGAAGGCGGAGGAAATAAAAAATACCGTTTATTATTTGGGGCATGTTTCAGGACTTCCGTTGTCTGAAGGGGCGATATGTAATATAAGGTGCTTTGACGACGAGTTTTTGATTACCGGCGCAGGCAATAATTTTCATCTGCCATTTCAAAAGGTTACGGACGTATGTATAAAAACTGATACCGAACTGCAAAAATCCTATGTCAGCAGTATAGGCGGTGCAATAGGCGGTGCGGTGCTGTTTGGCACGCTGGGTGCGATGATAGGCGGATGTGCTAAAGAAAAAACAGTGGCACAGATAACATATTATCTCATAATTACATACATCAAAGATGAAAATGTAAGTTATATAGGGTTTGAAATTAAAGAAAATTTGGATAAGGTGTTGAAATGGACGGCAAGCTTCATTTCAAAGCATGAATCGGTTGGAAAAGATATAATATTATGATATTGATTAAGCGCTCACTAAGTGGGCGCTTAATCAATAGAGCTTCTGCAGAAAAAGGGTGATGGCAAATAAGCTCAGCATGCAGAGACATAAACGAATTACTGCCGGCGGCGCAAAAGGCTTGCCGGCTTTTTATGAAGAAATGCGGAGAAGCCGGCTTAAAGATATTTATAACGGAAACATATCGCTCGCAGGCGAGACAAAACGAGCTGTATAATCAGGGACGGACTACTCCAGGGCAGATAGTCACATGGACAAAAAAGAGTAACCATACAGGCCGGTTAGCTTGGGATATAGCGTGTATAGGTAAGGAGCTATACGATATATCAGTTTTAAACAAGGCTGGCCATATAGGGAAGTCACTAGGTATAACATGGGGCGGAGAATGGAAAACACCGGATAAGCCGCACTTTGAGGTAAAAGCTGATTGGGAAGAACCGAAGGAGGAAGAAGAAATGGCAGAGAAAAGATACAACACAATAGACGAGGTGCCGGAATGGGGCAAAGCGGCAATACAGGAGCTTGTTAATAAGGGCTGCTTCGCTGATGTTAAAGCCCTTAACCTGTCGGAGGATATGGTAAGAGTGTTTGTGGTATTGGAGAGGAAGGAAAACTGATATAGTAAAAGCCCCTGTAAAGGGGCTTATTTAAAGTATATCATATGACCGAAAAATATATTTTTTAAAACTGCTTTTATAGTATACTGCTACAATAAATATACAAATGATGTAGGAAAGCCCGTAAAATCAAGGATTAATAATGTGATTTCTTAATCTGCCCTTAATTATTTGTTTGGATATTTTTCATTCTTTGTTCATAATTTATACATATAGTCATAGTATAGTATAAGTGTATTAAAGATAAAGCTTTGATACATACAGGAATCGCCCCATTTCTGTATAATACCCCCTTTAATTTAAAACTGTTTGCAAAAAAAGCACTCGGACCCCTTCGAGTGCTTTTTTCTGTCTGCATTTATAATTCAGAATTTCTTATGCTTATCTTAACAAACCGAAATGGAAGTTATGCTAATGTAATAAAAAAGGAGATGGTGTTATGCTGTATATAATGGGAAGCTTAAAAAGCTTTTTTATTCTATTGATTCCATATATTTTTATTGAGCTTATTATATCTATGTATTATAAAAACAGGAAAGTCAAAGTTACAAAAGGATTCGCCGCAGGCTGGCTTATATTTGCTTCTCTGTTTACAGCCATGGTCTATATAACCGGCTCCGCGGGAATAAATGAGATAGGCAGCGCAGACATTAGCCTCATTCGATTTGATGAAATTAATCTTATACCATTCTATGGCTGTGATTTGTTTGGGCTTGTTATGAATGTGCTGCTTTTTGTACCGCTTGGAGCACTTGCGCCTATGCTGTGGCAAAGCTGTTCTGATTTTAAAGAAACTCTTATATCAGGATTGATATTTTCATTAATTATAGAAATAAGCCAGCTGTTTAATTTCAGAACTACAGACATAAACGACTTGATGATGAATACTTTAGGAACAGCCGTGGGATATGGCTTATATTCAATGCTTTTTTACAGGATTTCTTTTTTTAAGACTGATGACAGTCAAATGAAAAATGGTGCAGTGTTTAATATAGCTGTTTTATATGTTTTTTATTTTTTCGCAGGCTCAGTAATTCTAAACTTAATTTAAAAACGTCCGAAAGGACGTTTTTATTTATTCCAGCTTACTTTTAATATCGCTTATTGCTTTGGCATTATATATTTTGGGCTTGTCTGCTATTTGACACATAAATGAAAAGGCTCCTTTTATATTTCCGTCAATCTTTAAAGGAAAACTTATTGTAAAGTTCCCAAGCAGAAATTCTTCATTATGTGTCGAAAACCCGTTTTTTCTGATTTTTATTAATTCCTTGCGGATATCGTCTTCCGTCGCAAGAGTTGTTTTATTAAATTTAATCAGAGTTGTTTTGTCAAAGTATCTTTTTAAATCCTCCTCAGATAAAGTAGAAAGCAGCAGCTTACCCGGTGCGGAGCAGTAGTGATGCCTTTTTGGATCAAAAAACGCATAATTCATATCAAGATTTTGAACTAAGGTTTCCTTATGAATTATTATATTATAAAATCCGAAGAAAGCTGAAATATGTGTCGTCATGTTATATTTATACGCCAGTGTATGCATTAGGTCTAGATATTTCTCTGTAAACGGGTGATTAATAAGTATTTGGTTTGATATTAAGAAAAATTTTTCTGTCAGACTATACCGGTTATTTTCATCTTTTTGTGTGTAGCCAAGGTTTTGAAGGGTGATTAAAAATCTGTCAACGCTTGATGGATGTGAGTCTATTTTTTCGGATATTTGGCTAACCCGAAGGCCATTGCTGGCGGTTGCTAGTATTTCAATTATTTTCATTACTTTTTCAACTGAAGCAACACTATAAGAGTAACTGTTCATTTGTTACACCTCCATCCAGATTTATTATTTCATAAAAAAGTATCCTTTTCAACAAAAACATAGGTTCACATAAATAATATCAATAAGCGTTGAGCATAGCTCAATAAATGTTAATATACAGAAGATATTTGATTGAGATTGTCTGACAAATATTTACACTCAAATAGCTTTATGCAATAATGTTATTAGACCGGTAAGCATAGAAGGTGTCACCTTAAACACGAAAACGAGGCTATGAAATGGGGGATATAAAAATGTTGAGTTTAAAAAGTGTAGTTGTAACACAAAAGCATATAGACAATATGTTTGACACTAGCTGGTTTGTCCACAGCCAGATATTTGACGATGTACTGCTTGTAAGCAATAAATCAACAAACTGTATTGTTCTTAAAACAACTGAGGGGCTGATATTAATTGACGCAATTTTTCCAAAAGAAGAAATGTTTCATGCTATAGTTGAAGCCATAGAGGATATTGGCTGGAACCCTAATCATATTAAAAAATTTGTTATTACACATGGGCATTTTGACCATTGCGGCTGTGGAAAATGGATAATAGACGCGTTTCACCCGCAAACCTATATGTCCAAAATTGATTACGATTTTTGGGCAGACTGTCCGTTTTTTCCTGACAAACCTGAAACATGGAAGGATTTTAATGTTGATAACTTTATTGGTGATGGGGATAAGATAGTTCTGGGAGATAAAACAATAGATGTTTACTTTACACCTGGTCATACACCGGGAGGGTTAAGCTTTATTTTCCCTGTCACGGACTTAGGAATTACACATACTGCAGCACTTTGGGGAGGGACAAACCCTCCGAACAGTTTAAAGGATGTGCTTACCTATTTTAAGTCTTTAGATTACTTCCTTGAGCAGGCAGAAAGGAAACAAGTGGATGTGGCTATAAGCAATCACCCTTTTATTGATAATTCATTCGAGAAAATGGAGTTCGCCAACAATCGATTAAGTCATATGCCTAATACTTATATTATAGGAGAAAACGGATACAGGCATTATTCACAGCTTTTCAGAAATATGTGTTATGCCCGTATGGAAAATATGTGACGAAAGGCTTTGTGAATTAGGGGGGATTTATATGACAGAAACAAAAAGCAAGCGGGTAAAGATTTTGATTTGTGGGATGATATGCTGCCTTATACTTGGTTTTTGCTATATGTACAGCATTATTCAGCCGTATGTCATGAATTATTTTTCCATTGAATCCGCCGAAGCCGCTTTGCCATATACCATTTTTCTTGCGGTATTCGTACTTGGTAATTATGTAGGCGGAATTTTACAGAAAAAAATAAGCATTAAGAAAATAATGCTTATAGGGTATCTTTGTATGGCGGCAGGAATTTTGCTTACAGGATTTTTACCGGTCAGCAGTCCTAAAATTATGTGGTTTACATACGGAGGTCTCTTAGGTATAGGAGATGGTATAGTATATAACGTAATAGTAGCAATGATGCAGAGGTGGTTTCCTGATAAAAAGGGCTTTGCGACGGGACTTGCTCTCGCAACCCTTGGAATTAGTGCCACAATTCTTTCACCATTGTGCAGCAGATGGCTTTCATCCTACGGTTTTTCTAAAACGTTCATTATATTGGCTGCTATATTCGCTGTAATAGGCGTGTTTGGCATGCTGACTATTGAAGCCCCGCCGGAAGGCTATATGGCGGACTTTGTGCCAAAGGGCGGCGCATTTAATACCAAGCAGTATGAGGCTAGGGAAGTAATACGGACTGCTACATATTATAAACTTTTTTTGATACAGACGTTCTCTATCCCTGCGTTTGTACTTATAAGTTCAATATTTGTCAGCTTTGGAACGAGCAAGGGGCTGGACACAGCACTCTTAGTAGCGGGAGTAAGTGTAGCCTCTCTGTTTCAGGTAGCGGGCAGGTTTATCATATCCTCAGTCAGTGACAAAATAAGCACCAAAAATTCCATGATTTTGGTTTTTATAATCACTATTTTAGCCGTTATACTTTTGACGTTTTCATCTGGATATGTGTACTTGGTATGTTTCTGGCTTCTCAGCTTTGCATACGGAGGTTCAGCCGCTACAATACCGTCCCTTACAACCGATTATTTTGGAGTTAAAAATGCGGGCGTTATTGTATCGCTGGTATTGATAGGCATGGGAGTATCATCTATATGCACCCCGCTTATTGCGAAAGCCGCCGGAGTTAATACATCTTTTATTATTGCTGCAGCAGCGGGTATAGTCGGAATATTGCTAGTGTTTTCACTTCCTAAAAAACAGAAATAAAATTAAAAGCCATGAATTGTTAATTCATGGCTTTTAATTATTTAATATCAGTCAAGCTTTTTATATGCGCTTATTATTTCTTGTGTAATTTCATCCTTTGTCTGCATGCTTGAATCAAAGAAAAGGTCGTATCTTTCAGCGTCTCCCCATAATTTACCAACATGGGTTTCATAATACGCGCTTCTTTGCTTATCCATTTTTTTGATCAATGCTTCAGTACGCGCCTGACCCTTATTTTCTATGTCCATTTTTCTAAGAACACGGCTTTCAAAGGGAGCATATATAAAAACCGTAAGAAGCTTTGTATCTGTATCCCTAAGTATGTAATCGGCACAGCGTCCTACAATTACCGCATCCTCAGTACGTGCTATATTTTTAATAACAGCGCTCTCAAGGTTAAACAAAACAACAGATGCGGTTTTTCCCTTGGAAACATTATGGTTTCCGTCATAAATCACTTCATAGTACCATGGATTATCTGTTTTCTCATCAAGCTTTCTAAGTCTCTTATATTCCAAATCTCCGTGTTCAGCAGCCATAGCTATCAGTTCCTTGTCATAGCATTTGATACCCAAACGCTCGGCAACAAGCATACCAATTTCACGGCCTCCGCTTCCAAACTGTCTGCTTATGGTAATTATCTTATGAGCCATAATCTCAACTCCCCTCTGATTAACGGATTACACTACTGCCTTTATCAATGCTTTAAAAATTTTGCATATTCTCAGGTGTACAATAGGGGATAACATGATGTTAAATTTTGTTTTGTTAATTGACAGTCAATGTCTTATCTATAATATACCATATTTTATATGTGAAAACAATAAATAAACGAAAACAAAACACTGAAATAATGCTGTATGAGCATATATTTTATTGTAGATTGCAAAAAAATATGATATACTTACTCATTAACGGAATTAATTTACTAGGAGGATAAAAATGCCTGTAGACAGACAGAGTAAAATAAGAAATTTTTGTATAGTTGCGCATATAGACCACGGAAAGAGCACACTTGCTGACAGGCTTATTCAGACAACAGGACTGCTCACCGAAAGAGAAATGCAAAACCAGATACTTGACAATATGGATTTGGAGAGAGAAAGAGGCATTACAATTAAAGCTCAGGCCGTACGTCTTATTTATAGGGCAAATGACGGAGAAGAATATATATTTAACCTTATTGACACACCGGGACATGTAGACTTTAACTATGAGGTTTCCAGAAGCCTTGCGGCATGTGAGGGCGCTGTGCTTGTTGTAGATGCGGCTCAGGGTATAGAGGCACAAACACTGGCTAATGTATATCTCGCGATTGACAATAATCTTGAGATAATGCCGGTAATTAACAAAATAGACCTTCCAAGTGCCAATCCGCAGCTTGTTATCAGGGATATTGAAGATGTAATAGGAATACCGGCTGAGGACGCTCCTCTTATATCGGCTAAAAATGGGATTAATATTGACGCTGTGCTTGAGAAAATCGTTACTGATATTCCTGCACCTTCTGGAGATGAATTTGCTCCTCTTAAAGCCCTTATTTTTGACTCTTTATACGACCAGTACAAAGGGGTTATCGTAATAATGAGAGTATTTGACGGCTCAATAAGAAAGGGCTCGAAGGTACGAATGATGGCTACCGGAAAGGAATTTGACGTCGTAGAAGTAGGCGTATTCGGGGCGGGAAGATTTATCCCATGTGATGAGCTTAACGCGGGAGACGTAGGATATTTTACAGCCAGCATAAAAAATGTGGCGGACACCAGAGTAGGAGATACTGTTACTGATTCATTAAATCCGACTGCCGAGGCGCTTCCCGGGTATAAGAAGGTAAACCCTATGGTTTACTGCGGTATTTTTCCTGCTGACAGCGCAAAATATGAGGATTTAAGAGAGGCCCTTGAGAAGCTGCAGCTAAATGATGCCTCGCTGTTTTTTGAACCTGAAACATCAATAGCGCTTGGTTTTGGCTTCAGATGCGGATTTTTAGGATTGCTTCATCTGGAAATAATACAGGAACGTCTTGAAAGAGAGTTCAATCTTGACCTAGTTACTACAGCCCCAAGCGTTATTTATAAAATTTATCTTACAGACGGCACAGAAATAGAACTTTCTAATCCGAGCAACATGCCCGACCCTGCAAGAATAGAAAAAATGGAGGAGCCGATAGTCAAGGCTGAAATAATTCTTCCTAAGGACTATGTTGGCCCAATTATGGAGCTTTGCCAGCAGAGGCGAGGAGAGTATATAAGCATGGAGTATATGGACGAAAATAGGGTGACTCTTGTTTACCATATGCCTCTTAACGAAATTATTTATGACTTCTTTGATGTTTTGAAATCGAGAAGCCGAGGATATGCTTCATTTGACTACACCCTTATTGGATATCAGGAGTCCAGCTTGACTAAACTTGATATTCTTGTTAATCGTGAGGTTGTGGATGCGTTAAGCTTTGTTGTACATTCATCGGTAGCAGTTGAAAGAGGAAGAAAAATTTGCGAAAAATTGAAAAAGGAAATTCCAAGGCAGCTTTTTGAAATACCAATACAGGCTGCAATTGGCGCAAAGATAGTGGCCAGAGAAACGGTCAGCGCTATGCGTAAGGATGTGCTTGCGAAGTGTTATGGCGGCGACATTTCCAGAAAGAGAAAGCTGCTTGAAAAGCAGAAGGAAGGAAAGAAGCGCATGCGTCAGGTAGGTAATGTTGTTGTTCCTCAGGAGGCATTTATGAGCGTGCTGAAACTGGAGGAAGAATAATAAAAACCAAAAAAGTAATTAAAAAAATAACATAAAATTATAATACAGATCAATAAATCGAATGTTTATGGAGTATTGGCTATGGATTTAAAAGAGCGTGCCAGAAAGCTGAAATTGGATATTCCAACTGTTTTTTTAGCGATGAAAGATAGTGAGACCCCGATAACTGCAAAAATATTTGCCGCGGTAACAGTTTGTTATGCACTTTCACCGATTGATTTGATTCCGGATTTTATTCCAATATTGGGTTATCTGGATGACGTGATTTTATTGCCGGCCTTTATTGCGTTTACACTTAAACTTATTCCCAAGGAGGTTTATGAGAAAAATCATAAGCAGGCGGAGGAATTGTGGAAAGATGGAAAACCTAAAGAAAGATTTTATGCCATTCCAATCATATTTATTTGGATATTAATTGCGGGTTCAATAATTAAAGCAATTTGGCTGTAATTAATATAATTGATAAATTGTCGTTTGATAAATAATAATTTCATAGTTTCCTGAACTAAAAAGCAGTATGAATTTAATTCATATCTGCTTTTTTATTTGTAAATATAAAACTAAGCATATATTAAAAAAGGAAAAAATATATGTAGAGTTTCATGTTAAATATGATTTTTATATAAGTACAAAGTATTAGTTGTTTTGGCATTTTTGATGTTGTATGATTAATGTTTATGGGCTATAATGGACATAAGTTACAAGTACTGTAAAAATGTTAAATCTCTAAAATACTTTTAATGGAAGCTAATTGCTTAGGATGTTTTTCAACAATACATGTTTTTTTTGCCGTTTAAGAATGGAATTGTGAAATAATTTAACACGTTAAGATTGAATTGAAAAAATATATAGAGATTAGATTCCGGAGGCATGTATGCAGAAGAAGTTATTCCCAATAATATTGACGATATCACTTTTGTTTTCGAGTGTATTTTCGCTTTTAGCCCTTAATAATATGCATGGAAATGCCAAAGTAATAAATTATGCAGGCATTGTTCGAGGTGCAACGCAGAGACTTGTTAAGCAGGAATTAAATCACATATCAAATGACGCTTTAATTACGAAACTTGACAGCATTATTACAGAGCTACAGAATGGTAACGGTGAATATGGGCTTGTAAAACTAAAGAGCGAGGAGTTCCAAGACCTTATATATGAAATGGAAAAGGATTGGGGCCATATAAAGCGAGAAATTTATAATGTACGGGAAGGCGGAGATACTGAATCTCTCTTTTATAGCAGCGAAGCCTACTTTGTATTAGCAGACAAAGCCGTATTGGCAGCAGAACAATATTCCGAAAAAAGCATGCTGTTTGCTGAAAGTGGATTAATTGTTATGAACTTTGCGTTTATTTTGATGACAATATTTTTGTATTTATATATAAGCAAGCAGTCAAAACGTCAGGCGAAGCTTAAAGAGGCGGAGGAGGAAAACAAAAGGAGAAAAGAAAGTTTAAATCGCCTTGCAGAGGATTTACGCGGTCCAATGAACGAGATTTCAGAATTGCTTTATATATCAGATGTGAAAACATATGATTTATTGTTTTTAAATAAAGCCGGATATGAGACCTTTAATGTAGATTCCTTAGATGGCAGAAAATGCTATGATGTATTGCAGAAGCGTAAAGAGCCATGTGAGTTTTGTACCAATTCTATTTTGAAAGAAGGTGAAAACTACACATGGGAATTTACTAATCCTATTACAAATCGGCATTACATTTTAAAAGACCGATTAATAGAATGGGAAGGACTTCCGGCCAGAATGGAAATTGCTTTTGATACTACGGAGTCTGAAAAAGAAAAGATGCAGTTAAAATATATGCTGGATGCCAATGTGATGGTAACGGAGTGTGTTAGAACACTGTATCAGCAAAATGATATTGAGACATCTACTTCACAGATTTTGGAGCGTCTGGGCAGCTTTTTAAGTGCTGACAGGGCTTATATTTTTTATATTAGAAATAATCGAATGTATAATGACTTCGAATGGTGCGCAGATGGTGTTGCTCCACAGAAAGAATTACTGCAAGATGTGTCTGTTGACTTAATGGATCGGTGGACCCCATATTTTCTTGATAAAAAATGTGTTGTCATAGATGATTTAGAGAATATTAAGGAATCCTCTCCAGAGGAATATAAATTCCTGTATGATCAATCTATTAGAAGTCTTGTTGCTGCGCCATTGGAACAGAATGGAAAACTGATTGGATATTTGGGAGTTGATAACCCTCCCTCTGATAAGGTTTTTAATATTGCACCTATGCTTCAGACCTTGTGCTATTTCCTTCTGTTGGCTAACCGTCATTCTCAAAGTCAGAAGCAGCTTACTCATCTAAGCTATTTTGATAAGCTGACTGGATTTTATAATAGAAACCGATATATAGAGGATACCAATAGAATGACTGATTTGGATGCTCCGGTTGGAATTGCATATTTGGACGTTAACGGTTTAAAGGATATTAATGACCAACATGGGCATGAATTCGGAGATAAAGTGTTGGTTGAGTGTGCCGGAAAGATTAAGTCGGTTTTTGGTGAAGAGAACTTTTATAGAATTGGCGGAGATGAGTTTGTCATTATATGTCCTTCTGTTAAACAGGAGGATTTTCAGAAAAAAATTTATTCATTAAAGGCCGAATTCCAGAATGATTCAAATTGCAGGGCAGCTATTGGCTATACGTGGGTAGAACATATTAACAAAAATATAAGCAGAATTATCGCAGATGCGGATGCAAAAATGTATGAAGACAAGAAGGATTTTTACCATAAAAGCCCAAATTCTCGTAGATACCGGCATTATAATGACAGAATTCTTTGTCTGTCAGACGTAACTTTATTGCAGGAAGAGTTTGAACGAAACCATTTTTGTGTTTATCTGCAGCCAAAAATTTCGACAGAAAGTTACAAGGCAAAGGGAGCTGAAGCTCTTATCCGTTATTGTCCTAAGCCTGATATAGTAATTTCACCATATGAATTTATCTCTCTGCTTGAAGAATTTGAGACTATCTATATGGTTGATTTTTTTGTTTTTACATCTGTTTGTGAGAAGTTAAAAGAATGGAGAGAAAAAGGAATACAGCTGTTTCCTATATCGGTAAACTTCTCTAGTATTTCTTTAAGAGAGCCGCACTTTGTGGAGCACATTTCTGATATATGCCATACTTATGACATATCGCCAAAGTATTTGGAGATAGAGGTTACAGAAAGAGTCCACAATGAAGAGTGCCTTAGTTTAATGGAGCTAAGCTCAAAACTGCACAAGGCGGGCTTTAAGGTTGCTATTGATGATTTTGGAACAGAGTATGCAAATCTTTCACTTTTATCAGAGGTAGAGTACGATGTCCTAAAGCTTGATAAGAGCATGATTGATAATATAGCTACAAACGAAAAAAGCAGGGCTATTGTAGGCTCTATAGCTGAGGTATGCGGCAGAATGGGAATAGAGATGGTAGCGGAAGGAATTGAAACAGAAGAGCAATTCTTAATTTTAAAGAAATTTGGTGTTGAGTTGATACAAGGTTACTTGTTCAGCAGGCCTATACCAATGGATGAATATGAAAGGCTGTATTTAGATAATTAAAGTTCTGAGTCCGGTATAAAATCAATTAGCTTAAGCGTATAGAGACGAAAATACCATATAAAAAATGTAGTTGTAAAGCTTATGAGCAGGCAATAAGGCCTGCTCATTTTTTAGTGTCAAATTTGAGTTATAATTAATTTGTAAATAAATGACCTGTCATCAGAGTGATAAAGCTTGGATAGAAAATAATTTGTATTTAAATTAAAAAATCACTTGACTTGGAGTTAACTCCATTTGATAAAGTTCTAGTAAGTAATCTAAATAAAGGAGAGATTTTAATGAACAATAAAGCTATAGTTATATATTACTCTTTATCTGGAAACACAAAGAAAATTGCTGAGCTTATAAAGGACAAAACAGGAGCCGATATAGAGGAAATTCAAACACTGACACCTTACACCGGTGACTATAACAGCATTGTTGAGCAGGGCCATAAAGAGATTAATAATGGTTATAAGCCAAAGATAAAGCAGATTTCTGCTGATTTAAGTGAATATAATACTGTTATACTCGGTACGCCTGTATGGTGGTACACTATGGCTCCGGCAGTACTTACATTTTTATCTGAAAACAGTCTGGATGGTAAAAAGGTTATCCCTTTTGCTACAAATGGAGGATGGATAGGACATACCTTTAAGGATATAAAGAAGCTTTGTGCAAATTCAGAGCTTGGGGAGGAAATGGACATAGCATTTTCAGGAAATAAATTAGCAACTTCTGAAAATAAAATTGAGAAATGGATTAGTACATTTAATTAATATATAAAAGGCATCCAGTAATTTAAACTGTTTAAATTACGGAATAAATATAAAAAGCCTTGCTTTTAATAAGCAGGGCTTTTTTATAATTAGCCTAGATAATAATCCTTGGAAAAGAAATTTATATCATTAATATTTACTGGTATTATACATTCCGAATAGGAGCCGTGCCCGGAATTTCCGCTGCTGTACTTTACAAATATGTCACCAGAGTTTTTATCAACTAAAAGAATATAAGGACCTTTTATAATCCAGAATGATGCAGTTTCGCCTATACATTTCATTTTACTTATTTCATCTGCAATTTCATCTAGCGCATTTGGATTTGCGAATTCATAATTAATAAGCTCTTCGTTTTTTCTGAAGGTTTCATAGCATTGCTTCATTTTAACTGATGCTGTATCCAATGCATCTTCTTTGCTGATGTTTTTTTCCCTGTCGTCTATACTTATGACAGAATTATAAAATGGAGCCAATATTTTTTCAGTATACATAACGTCCGCGCCAAGCATATTTGCTGTATATCTAAGGGGAACCAGTAGGCTGTCGCCGACAGTTTTTGACTTTACAGGCATATCTGAAATAGTTCCGTTTAACTCAGCCTTATTACTGTCTTTAAATAGCTTAACAGTTTTGTCTTTTAATGTAATAATAGCTGCGTTTTCATTAAACTCCAAAGAGGCATTCATACTGACGCAGAGATCACTTGCCGAAATCAGAGATATGCCGTCTTGAATTTCAACAGGTATATTTTCAAAAGAACCGTTTATCATCAAAAACGTATGGGTTAAGTCATTTTCACTGAAAGCGATATTCTCACCGCTGTCGAAGCTTACATTATAAACCCAGTTTGCATCAGGGTCAAAATCAGTACTGCTGTAATCGATACTGCTTATATAGCAGGGAGATGAATTTTCTGTGGCTAAAACGGAAGCAGTATTAACAGCTGCCATTAGGCCTGCCAGTATACAAATTTTTCTTTTCATATTTAGGCCTCCTTTATAAATATAATATTAACTCATTTTAAGAAGACCTGCCATAGAAAATTGTAAGCTGCGCAAATAATTTCTTATCTCAGCAGAGGCATACTGCCTGTTAATCTATTAATTTTCTTTTTTGACCCGCATATTGCTATACCAAAGTATTCCAGACTGCTTTCATGGCTTTGTGACATTTTATAGGTGAAATCAGAGTAATCATTACAGCTCTGCGCCAGGTCAGAAAAATCAATAACAGTTAATTCAGAGTAATCTTCCTGATATAACTTTTCGCGGAGCTCTTTAATTTTTTCGGATGAGCTTTTTAGTATGGGCACCGGAAGCTCTATTATACCCGGATGACGGTATCCGTCTAAGTCCTGAACGTCACTGCCAACAACATGAGGCATATTTTTTCCCAGCGATATTCCCATTATTGCGGCGGTGTTGGCTATAATTCCGATAGGAAGGCTTTCGTCTATAACTATTACACACTTTTCATTCTGTACATTCATTTTCATTACCTCTTGTTTTTAATATAGTTTTCTTTTGGGACATTATTAATCCAAGCAATGTCAGAATTGTTCCTACTGCTGATGAAATTGTTATTTTTTCATTCAGTACAATTAAAGAAGTGACCACTGTGATTACCGGGACAATATATATGTATACGCTTGTTTTTAATGCTCCTAAAGCCTTTACAGCGATATTCCATGTTACAAAGCACAGTGCAGAAGCACCTGCACCCAAGTACAAAATATTAAGCAGATTTTTGGCGTCTGTAAAGCGCTGCAGCCCTAGACTGAAATCTGAAAAAATCAGAACTGGAAGCATAAATATTAATCCATAAATAAATACCCTGCGGGTTGTCTGAACCGTATTGTAACCGAAAGAACTTATTTTTTTAGTTATTACCGCATAGCATGCCCATACAAAGGCGGCCAGTAAAGAAAGAATATCTCCAATAGGATTGAGCTGGAGCTTTGAAGAGCTGAAGCTTATAAGACATATTCCCGCCATAGAAATTAAAAAGCCTATATAGAAATTTATCCTGGGCTTCTCCTCGCCTCTGGTCAAAAATGAAGTAAAGAATGGGGCTGCCGATATTATAACGCCTACATTTGAAGCAGACGTATAGGTCAGCGCGATATTTTCAAGAAGATAATACAGGCACACTCCGGTAAGCCCCGCAAGGGCAAATGTCCGCTCCTGTTTTTTATCTGAAATGAGCAGCCGATGGGGATAGACAGCCAATAGTATAAGCAGGCCAAGCAGAAAGCGGAAAAATAAAATTTCCACAGGCTTGAATGATAAAAGCAGAACCTTTGTTGATATAAAAGTTGTTCCCCATATAAGTATTGTTACTAGAGCGCACAAGTGGCCAGATTTATTTTCCATTACATTTCCTCCATTTGGTTTTGTTTTTTAGACAGGAACATTTCACGGTACGCTCCCGGCGTAAGACCTATAAACATGTTAAAAAATGACGTGAAGTGGCTCTGGTCAGAAAAACCTGTCATCATAGCCGCGTCTAGGGGTGACATACCAGTTTCCAACAGCTTTTTTGCTTCATTAATACGTATTGTCTGAAGATAGCGGTATGGCGTAACGCCTTTAGATTTCGTAAAGGCTCTGAGAAGCGTTGATTTGCTTAAGCCCGAGTATTCGCACAGCTGCTCCAAAGATATATGTTCTGAAAAATGACTGTTCATAAAATCACATGCCATTTCAATTTCGTGTCTGCATTCAGGTATACAGCTTTCAAATGGCTGACTGTATCTGTCAATAAGAAGCGAAATCAGGAGTAAAAGATTCTCTTCCTTTTCAAATTCTCTTGAGCCATTGAGAATCATTGCATGAAGGGGTTTCAGATAGCAGGCTAGTTCGTCGTCTGCAACAACACTCGTTGAAAAGCCTGACAGCTTTCTTTCTCCTGTAACCTCATTAACCAGATTCAGCATTGTTTCTTTTGATATATTCAGCCCAATATAGTTAAGCGGTTCCTGACTGCACTGCTCGCAGGCATGGCTGTCAAAGGGGTTTAAAAGTAAAATATCGCCGCTTTTTATTTCATAGCTTACGTTTCTGCATAGAAGGGTTCTCTCTCCATTTTCAATATAGCCAATTACATAGTACTCATGAAAATGGCTGGGAAATGGCTGATATATGTTATTAAAGCGGTAGGCCTCTATTTTCAGGTCTTTATCATAGCGTATAATACGGATTTCGTCGTTCATTGATATTCCTCCTTACTGGGCTCTATTTTACTACAGCCAGATAAAAAAGGCTTGTAAAATATCTTCATTTTATAAAGTCATTGACATACATAGACTATCTAAGTATAATGTTTATACATAGATAATCAAGGTATAAATATATGGCAGGGAGGTGTAGTTATGGAAATTGATAAAGGATTGATAGGAGGAAGCACAGTACTTATGCTGCTTGCGCTGCTGGAGGAAAAGGACTGCTATGGATATGAAATAATTAAGGAGCTTAAGGAAAGAAGCGACAGTACATTTGAATTTAAAGAAGGAACGCTGTACCCAGTTCTTCACCGTATGGAGGACTCCGGCCTTGTGAAGTCTTACAGAAAAGAGGCAGAGAATGGCAAAACAAGGAAATACTATAGAATCACGTCTGTGGGAATAAAACGGCTTGAAAATGAGAGAAGACAGTGGAAAGTATTTACCCACTCTGTAAATAGAGTTATAGGGGGTGGCAGCCATGCCTTTGCCTGAAGTTAACGATTTCATAGATAAAGTGCTTGGATATGTCAAATTTTCTTATGACCATGAAAATATAAGACAGGAGCTGCAGGAGCATATCGAAGATATGATGGATGATTTATGTGGGAATGGCATGAGCGAGGCTGAGGCCGTAAGCTTGGCGGTAATTAATATGGGAAATCCAGATGATATCGGAAAAGAGCTTAATAAGGCGCATAATTCTGTGCTTGGTTTTATGTGGTTTATATCTAGGCAGATTGTAGCTGTAATTATTGCGATGCTTTTAGTTGAGGCAATTAGCGGCGGGTATAGTTTTATAAGATCGTTTTTGGACGGCTACGGGGTAACTCAGGCAAAAGGGGAAGTGGTGTATACGGTAAAGTCCGGATATGAAACAATGCTTGACGATATGCACATAAAAATTGACGAGGTTGTTTACTATGATGATGAAACGATGGAGGTAAGGTATATAACTTGGAAATCGCCTTTTGCCACCAGCATAGACTGGACGTTCAATTTAGCAACTAACTGCTTTTATGATGAGAATGGCAATAAATATTTTTCCTCTGGCGGCGGAAGCGGACCGGGGCCTATAGTGAAGCATCAGATGTTTTTAGAGAATTTTCCAAAGACTGCCGAAAAGCTTATTATTGACTATGACTATAACGGCAGGGAATTATACTGTGAAATACCATTGAAAGAGGGGGCTGTAAATGGGGCTTCTTAAAAAATTCAACTCATTAAGCAGAAAAAAACAGACGGCCATATTTATAGTGATAATTTTGCTGTTCATCTATGGGGAACTCGGTGGGTTTAAACGGGTTTATACGTCTCCTGAGGCTGTTTTATACGCATGTGAAAAGGGTCTGCATTATGGGCCCTCGAAAAAAATATTGCATGTTGAGAGGAACGGAAAAAATGCCTTGGTAATAGGAATATGTGATGGAGGGCTTTCCTCTGTTAGAGCAACCAAGGGTTTTTTAGGAACATGGACAATGGGATTTGACGGCGACGGCACGGCTATTGAGGGACTGTGCCCCGTAGATAATACAGACGCCTGGTATGACGAGAAATTTAATCTGGCGTATGGCATAAGCCTTGATAAAAGGACGGAAAAGGTAAAGGTTACGCTGGGCAACTGGGAGATGCCGGTTCTGGAATTTATCACCGAGGTTGATGATGACGGCTTCTTTTTTGACAATATGCCGTATTTCAATTATGAAGGCGCGCTGTCTGATATACATGCTGTTGGGATAGAGACATATGATAAGGACGGAAAAATATTATATTCGTCAATTGCTGAAGGCACAGAGGAATTTGACTCCGACGGCAATTTGATTTATAGTAGTTTAGATAATCGCCGGGGAGATGATAGTATTGAATAAAGATCTTTCATTATATGTACATATACCGTTTTGTATCAGAAAATGTCTGTATTGTGATTTTCCGTCATTTAGCGGAATGGACAATTATTTTGATGATTATATTAAATGTCTTTGTAGAGAGATTGAATATATGTCCGCCGATTTTTCGGACAGGACGGTGAACACAATATTTTTAGGAGGAGGAACGCCGTCTGTATTGCCGACCCACTTGCTTGGAAAGGTAATTGATACAATCATTAAAAAGTATAATGTTGCTAATAATGCGGAAATCTCTATTGAGACAAATCCGGGGACGCTCAATGCGAAAAATCTTTCTGAAATGAACAGTATGTATTTTAATAGACTGAGTATGGGACTGCAGGCTTGGCAGGACAGGCTTTTGAAAAAATTGGGAAGAATTCATACCGCTGAGGAGTTTGAAACAAATTTTTGTCAGGCCAGAGACGCGGGATTTAAAAATATTAACGTGGATATTATGTTCTCTCTCCCGGAGCAGAGCTTCGACGATTGGCAGGAAACTATAGAAAATGTAATTAGGCTTAAACCGGAGCATATTTCATCCTACAGCCTGATTATAGAAGAAGGAACGCCTTTTTATGAAATGAATGAAAATGGCATAATTAAAGAAGCAGATGAAGATCTCGACAGAAAAATGTATTATTTGGCAAATGAAATGCTGGCTGATAAGGGCTACGGCAGATATGAAATAAGCAACTACGCTAAAAAAGGCTTTGAATGCAGACATAATATTGTATATTGGAGAACAGAGGAGTATAAGGGCTTTGGATTAGGCGCTCATTCCTATATTGATAAAATCAGGTATCATAACACCTATGATTTTAAAGAATATTTGAGTGGCTGTGGATTTTTAAAGGAAAAAGAACTTCTTAATGATTTCGAAATGTATGAGGAATTTATGTTCATGGGATTGAGAATGACAAAGGGAGTTTCCGAAACAATATTTAAAAAGAGATTTAATAAGGATATATATGACATCTATGGAGATGAAATTAGGGAGCTTATTGATGCAAAGCTTTTAGCTTCTAAATGCGGACGGCTGTATTTGACTGACAGGGGAATTGATGTGTCAAACCAGGTGTTTGAACGGTTTATCAGGTAAAAAAATCAGATTTAAAAAAATCTTAATAAATAATTTTTAAAAGCACTTGACATATTATGTGGAAGGTGCTATTTTATGTATTAAAGATTAGCACTCACAACTAATGAGTGCTAACAGAAAACGAAGTAAAGGAGCGGGGGAAATGCAGTTAAATGACAGGAAGATGAAAATTCTTCAGGCAATAATTAAAGATTATATTGATACTGCGGAACCTGTCGGCTCAAGGACTATCGCAAAGAAGTACAGTCTCGGCGTAAGCTCGGCAACTATAAGAAATGAAATGAGCGACCTGGAAGAAATGGGCTTGATTGTTCAGCCGCATGCATCGGCAGGGCGTATACCATCAGACAAAGGATATAGGTATTATGTAGATACAATCCTTCAGAAAAAGGAATTAATGACTGAGGAAGACCAAAGCTATATTAAGGATATAGTTAATAAAAATGTAAGCCAGATAGAATATCTTATGGAAGAAACCGCAAGGGCGCTTTCGTCATTGACAAATTATACCACGTTTATATCGGAGCCTGTTATTAGAAAAACAACACTTAAGCAGGTAAGGCTGATGCCCTTAGATGATATTTCTGTTATGCTTGTGGTTGCGACTGGAGAAAATCATATTAAACATTATGTTATGCCGGTTCATACGAGTATAAGTGAAAATGAGCTTAACCATATGAATGAGGAAATAAATACTATCCTGAAAGGGAAAACAAGAGATGATATGACAGATGATGCTATCAGGGACTTAGCTCTTGTTACAAGAGAGCATCAGGAGCTTCTTAAGCCAATGCTTAAAAATATCAGAAAAACAATTGCTTCCGCAGAAAGTATTCAAATACATTTAAGCGGAGAAAAAAACATCCTGGACTTTCCCGAATTCAGTGATATTGACAAAGCTCGGACTCTTTTTAATACCCTTGAGGAGAAGGAAGTACTGTTAAATATCATAGGAGACGCCGGAAGCGGAAAAACAGATATTTCTATTGGAACTGAAAATGAGCTTGACGAAATGAAAAATTGCAGCGTTATTAAAACAAGCTATAAGGTAGGCGATAATATTTACGGAACAATTGGTATTATAGGACCTACAAGAATGGACTATGGTCAGGTAATATCCGTGCTTAACGGCATGGCTAAAAATATTGAAAATATAATGAATTCGGCAGCTAAGGGAAAAAACAAGGCCATTGAAGGGAAGGATAAGTTAAATGAATAGCGAGGAAAACAAAGCGTCTGAACTAGATGAGAACGTACAGGAGAATGTAGCTGAAACAACTGAAGAGGTAACAGGCGAAGTAGTGGAGGAAGCTAAAGAAGCTGATAAAACAGAGGCTAAGGCTAAGGGCCTGTTTAAAAATAAAAACGCTAAGCATGAAAAAGAAATTGAAGAGCTTGGTGAGAAGCTTGCTGAGGCTCAGGACAGATTTCAAAGGACTTTAGCGGAATTTGATAATTTCAGAAAACGTACGATGAAAGAAAAGGCCAGTATGTATGACGATGGAGTCAGAGATACCATTGAAAAGCTGCTGCCGATGTTTGATAACCTTGAAAGAGCTATAAACTCGGTTGAGGGGAAAGTCGATGAAAATGACCCTCTTCTTAAAGGCGTTAAAATGACTGATAAGCAGCTTAAGGAAATATTAGCTTCAATGGGAGTTGAGGAGATTAAAGCCCTCGGTGAGAAGTTTGACCCTAATCTTCATGCAGCAGTTGCCCATGTGGATGACGAAGCCTTTGGTGAAAATGAAGTAATCATAGATATGCTGAAAGGCTATAAATATAAAGATAAAGTAATCAGACACAGTATGGTTAAAGTAGCAAACTAATTTTAGAAAATTCTATTTGTATAATATTCAGGAGGAATTAATTATGGGAAAAATTATCGGTATCGACCTTGGTACAACAAATTCATGTGTAGCTGTTATGGAGGGCGGTCAGCCTGTTGTAATAGTAAACTCTGACGGAGCAAGAACAACACCATCAGTAGTAGGCTTTGCTAAAAATGGTGAGCGTCTTGTAGGTGACTCAGCTAAACGTCAGGCAATAACAAATCCAGACAGAACTATAAGCTCAATTAAACGTCATATGGGTGAGAACTACAAAGTATCAATTGATGATAAAAATTACTCTCCTCAGGAAATTTCAGCTATGGTTCTTCAGAAGCTTAAAAGCGATGCTGAAAGCTACCTTGGAGAAGCTGTAACAGAGGCTGTAATTACAGTACCCGCATACTTCTCTGATGCACAGAGACAGGCAACAAAGGACGCGGGCAAGATTGCCGGACTTGACGTTAAACGTATAATCAATGAGCCAACGGCAGCAGCGCTTGCTTATGGACTTGATAACGAAAAAGAACAGAAAATTATGGTATATGACCTTGGCGGCGGTACATTCGATGTTTCTATCATTGAAATCGGAGATGGCGTTGTAGAGGTTTTGGCAACAAACGGTGATACAAGACTTGGCGGAGATGACTTCGACAACAGAGTTATTAATTATCTTGTAAGCGAATTCAAGAGAATGGAAGGAATTGACCTTTCCGCAGACAAGATGGCAATGCAGAGACTTAAAGAGGCTGCTGAAAAAGCAAAGAAAGAGCTTTCCACAGTAACCTCATCAAATATTAACCTTCCTTTCATCACAATGAATCAGGACGGACCTAAACATCTTGATATAAACCTTTCAAGAGCTAAATTTGATGAATTAACAGCTGACCTTGTTGACAGAACAATGGGACCTGTAAGAAATGCGCTTTCAGATGCTGGTCTTAACGCATCTGAGCTTGACAAGATATTGCTTGTAGGCGGTTCGACAAGAATACCCGCTGTTCAGGACGCAGTAAAGAAAATTACGGGTAAAGAGCCATTCAAGGGAATTAACCCTGACGAATGTGTTGCTATCGGAGCTTCAATTCAGGGTGGTAAGATGGCCGGAGACGCGGGTGCGTCAAGCATTCTTCTCCTCGATGTTACACCTCTTTCACTTGGTATTGAAACACTTGGCGGCGTAGCTACAAAACTCATAGAGAGAAATACAACTATACCTACAAACAAAAAACAGATATTCTCGACAGCAGAGGATAATCAGACTGCGGTTGACATACATGTTGTACAGGGTGAAAGACCCCTTGCTAAGGATAACAAGACACTTGGCAGCTTCAGACTTGAAGGTATAGCTCCTGCAAGAAGAGGCGTACCTCAGATAGAGGTTGCGTTTGATATTGACGCTAACGGTATCGTACATGTTTCAGCTAAGGATCTTGGTACAGGCAAGGAGCAGGCAATTACCATAACAGCTTCCACAAATCTCAGTGATGATGAGATTGATAAGGCTGTAAAAGAGGCTGAACAGTATGCAGAGGCTGATAAAAAACGTAAAGAAGCAATTGACGCAAAGAACGAAGCAGATTCTCTTATCTTCCAGACGGAAAAAACTTTGGGTGAACTTGAGGGCAAGATTTCAGACGCTGATAAAACAGAAGTTCAGAATGAGCTTACAAAACTTAAGGCTGCAGTTGAAAATAAGAATGTTGAGACTATGACAGACTCAGAGGTAGAAGAAATCAAAGCTGCTACAGAATCACTTAAAAACGCGTTCTATAAGATTTCAGAGGAGTTATATAAACAGTCACAGGCTGCCGGCGGACAGGAAGCTCCGGGAGCAGACAATTCTGATCCAAATGTTGTTGACGGCGACTTCAAAGAAATGTAATATATATAAGCGGGCAGGAAGGCTCTCAACCGAGAGCCTATCTTTGCCCTATAAAAACATTTGACGGCGGGTGAAGAAGTTGGCAGAAAAAAGAGATTATTACGAAACCCTCGGCGTAAATAAGAGCGCCGGTGAGGATGAGATAAAAAAAGCATATCGAAAACTGGCTAAGAAATACCACCCTGACGCTAATCCCGGAGATAAAGCCGCTGAGGAGAAGTTTAAGGAAGTAAATGAAGCCTATGAAATATTGAGTGATACTCAAAAACGTGCCCAGTATGACCAGTTTGGGCATGCGGCATTTGACCAGAGCATGGGCGGCGGAGGCGGTTTCTATAATGCCGGAGATTTTGACATGGGTGATATATTCAGCATGTTCGGTTTTGGCGGCGGAAACTCTTCAAGACGCAATGGCCCCATGAGGGGACGTGATTTGAATATCACAATTCAAATTACATTTGAAGAGGCAGTGTTTGGCTGCAAAAAGGACATTCAGGTAAATGTTACCGATTCATGCGATACATGCCACGGAACGGGAGCCAAGCCCGGAACACATCCTGAAACCTGCCGTAAGTGTAACGGTACGGGACAGGAAAGAGTTGTTCAGCAGTCCATATTTGGAACAATGCAGACAACCAGAACTTGTTCAGCGTGTCATGGCACAGGCAAGACTGTAAAGGAGCCTTGCTCGACATGCCGCGGTACAGGATATGTTAAAAAGACAAAGAAATATGAAATAAATATACCTAAGGGAATTGACCATGGACAGACAATTCGCCTTTCGGGAAAGGGCGAGGCCGGAATAAACGGCGGCGGCTATGGAGATTTACTTGTTACTGTATATGTTAAGCCTCACAGCTATTTTATACGTAAGGGAATGGATATTTATAGTGACAAGACAATTTCTTTTACAGAAGCGATTTTGGGCGGAGAAATTACTATTAACACAATTTACGGTGAAGAGAAGTATACAGTTAAGCCGGGAACACAGCCCAACACAGTAATAACGCTTAAGAACTGCGGAGTTCCCAGCCTGAGAAATGATAAAATAAAGGGAAATCAGGTTGTTACTCTTAAAGTCAGTATACCTACCGGCCTGACTGAAAAGCAGAAGATGATGCTTCATAATTGGAATAATCCCGACCTTGTTGTTGAACTGCCAGGCGGAGATAAGCCCAAAAAGACTTTCAAAGATAAAATGAAAGAAATGCTGGAATAAAGGGAATATTAGATATATATTGAAAAGCATACCTTAAAGGTATGCTTTTTTGCTAAATGTATTCAATTTAGCGTAGCCATTTGATATAATATAATAAAACCAATGGTATTCATTATTGGAAAGGATTTTTATAATGATATATAATGATGTTCTTGAAGCAGTTGGCAATACTCCTCTTATAAGATTAAATCATCTGGCTGACCCAGACGGAGCACAGATACTCGTTAAATTCGAGGGCCTTAATGTGGGAGGCTCTATCAAAACACGCACGGCTCTTAATATGATTGAGGACGCTGAACATAAAGGCCTTATTGACAGAGACAAAACTATAATTGTTGAACCTACTAGCGGTAACCAAGGAATAGGGCTTGCGCTGATTGGAGCAGTCAGAGGTTATAAGACAAAGATTATTATGCCGGATTCGGTTAGTGAGGAAAGAAGGAAGCTTGTTAAGAATTATGGGGCTGAAGTTATACTTGTTCACGACGCAGGAGATATTGGAGCATGTATTGACGAATGCTTGCGGAAGGCATTAAAGATGTCTGATGAAGATAAGAACGTATTTGTGCCCCAGCAGTTTGAAAATAAGGCTAACCCAATGGCACACAGAAATCATACAGCGGTTGAAATAATAGAGCAGGCGGAATGCGAAATAGATGGATTTTGTTCAGGCATTGGGACAGGAGGTACAATAACGGGTATCGGTGAGGTATTAAAAGAAAGATATCCAGACATTACAATTTGGGCTGTGGAGCCTGAAAATGCGGCTATTTTATCCGGAGGTTCAATAGGCACTCATATTCAGATGGGAATAGGAGACGGGCTTATCCCCCCAATACTAAACAGACAGATTTATGATGATATTTGCGTTATAACCGACGATGAAGCTATACAAACGGCTAAGGAGCTTGCTAGATTTGAGGGACTGATGTGCGGAATATCAAGCGGAACAAACGTAGCGGCAGCTATTAGGCTGGCTAAAAAGCTGGGTAAAGGAAAAACAGTAGTAACAATACTGCCTGATACGGCTGAAAGATATTTTTCAACCCCTCTTTTTAACTAAAGTATATAAAAACGGGCCTATATAGGTCCGTTTTTTATTTTATTACATTTTTTTATTTAATAAAATTTGCTAAAGCCCCATTAAACGTTGGAAAGTCCCAAAATCTATGATATAATCTTACATGTGAAAAATATATAGAAATAATTAGGAGGAAAAATATTATGGGACAGAAGCAATGGGCAAGCCGTGTAGGCTTTTTGCTTGCCGCTGCGGGTTCTGCCATAGGCTTGGGAAACCTGTGGAAATTCCCGTATCTGATGGGGCGAAACGGAGGATTTACATTCCTTATAACTTACCTGGTGTTCGTTTTGATTTTAGGCGTGCCGGTTATGATGCTCGAAATGAGCCTTGGCCGTTATACTGGAAGGGACCCGGTACAAAGTTATAAAATAGTACATCCTAAGGCAAAAATAGTTGGAGTATTTGGAGTTATAGCTCCGTTCATTATTTTAAGCTATTATAGTGTAATAGGTGGATGGATAATTAAGTATATTATAAGCTATGCAACAACATTTGACGCACCTGCCGACTTTACTGCGTTTATAGCAAGTCCTGAGACTGTTATATGGCACTTGGTTTTTATGGCTCTTGCCATAGCTATATGCTATAAGGGCGTGGCTGGAATAGAAAAAGCAAGTAAGATTATGCTTCCGGCGCTGTTCGTTCTTCTTATTATAATTATGATACGTTCAGTTACCCTCGAAGGAGCGTCAGTAGGACTTAAATTTATATTTGAACCAAAGGGAGGCTTCACTCTTTCAAGTATAAATGCCGCGCTTGGACAAGTATTCTATTCTTTAAGCTTATGTATGGGAATTACAATTACATACGGAAGCTATCTTTCAAAAAAAGAAAATATTCCTAAAAGCTGCGGATTAATAGCAGGAATGGACACCATGCTCGCGATATTCGCAGGCATAGCTATATTCCCGGCAGTTTTTGTATTTGGTCTTGAACCCGGACAGGGCCCTGGGCTTATATTCGGTACACTTCCCAAAGTATTCGAAGCTATGACCGGAGGATCCATATTTGCCATTGCATTTTTTATTCTTGTATTCTTTGCAGCAATAACAAGTGCGATCGCGTTACTTGAGGTTGTTGTATCATTTGCAATTGACTCATGGGGCTGGAGCAGAAAAAAAGCAGTTGCTGTGATGGGAATAACTGTTTTCTGTCTTGGAATTCCAAGTGCACTTTCATTTGGAGTTTTAGGCGATATTACTATTTTGAACTATTCGGTGTTTGATTTTATTGGAATGATAACAGACAATATACTGCTTCCAATAGGCGGAATACTCATGTGTATATTTGTTGGCTGGAAATTCGATATAAACAAACTGGCAGGAGAAATGGAACAGGGCTGTGCAAGCTTTAAAATTAAAAAGCTTTGGATTGGCTGTATTAAGTATGTTGCACCGGTTCTTCTGATAATAGTAACTGCTACAGGCTTCTTTAGCATATATTCTACTGTAATTGGTTAATAATCAAAAAAGGACTTTCTTAAGAAAGTCCTTTTTTATTATCAAATTAATTATATGTTGCCTTATAACGTTAATTACAAAACAAACAATTGTATTTAAACTTTTATAGTAAATATATACATTATATGTTTGATATTTAACTATCATTATTGTGAAAAATATATTTAAATTGACATTTTGATTAAAATGGAATAGTATAAATTAACAAAAGAAGTTGGAAAAGGAGGAGAGCGTAATGGCTGTTTATGTAATTACAGGCGGAACCACCGGTATTGGCGCTGCCACAAGAAAAAAGCTGTTGAGTCAAGGTCATGAGGTTTTCAATATTGATTACAAAGGCGGTGATTATGTTGCTAACCTCATAACTGAAGAAGGGAGAAAAGGAGCTGTTGCTGAAGTATACAGACGATATCCCGATGGCATTGACGTATTAATCTGCAATGCAGGAGTAGGGCCTACCGCTCCTCCGGAAACAATTTTTTCTCTAAATTTTTTTGCCTCTGTTTATATGGCAGAGGAGCTGAGACCACTTCTTAAAAAACGAGGAGGCAACTGTGTCGTTACATCATCTAATTCTATTACTAACATGACAGTCAGAATGGACTGGGTCGACATGCTCTCTAATGTTATGGATGAGGAAAGAATAAAAGAAGTGGCTGTAGATATACCTGATGAACAGAGACCGTCATGCTACAGCTCATCTAAAAGAGCGCTGGCCAGATGGGTCAGAAGAGTGTCAGCATCCTGGGCAGTAGATGGCCTGAGAATCAACTCAGTTGCGCCGGGTAATACAACCACACCTATGACACAGGGAATGACAGATGCCCAGATGGAGGCGGCACTTTTAATACCTATCCCAACTCGATATGGAAGAAGAGAATTTTTGGATGCAGATGAAATTGCAAACGGAATTATTTTTCTTTCATCGCCTATGGCAAGCGGAATTAACGGCGTAATTTTGTTTATAGACGGAGGAATAGATGCTCTGCTTCGTTCAGAACAGATATAGGAGGCGACAGACATGACAGTACTTGAACAATATATTGACTGTATGCAGAAGGGTGACTGCATAGCCCTAGCGGATTTATTTCAGGATAATGGGGTGCTTCATGATTCTTCAGTGGTTAAGGCTGGCATGGATACACTGCATCTTGAGGGTAAAATGGCTATTGAAATGATGTTTCATCATAAATTTGGATTTAACGGCGGCCCCTTTAAAATCAAAGGAGTTAGATATGTTGAAGACAGAATAGTATGGTATTTTATAACATACAATAATAATCTGATACCGGCATCGGCCTTTTTAGAGGATATCGACGAGAACGGAAAGATTAAAAGACTGGACATTTACCCGTTATAACTTTTGACTACCCCAATTTCTATTTATATAACAGACAGGCGGCAGAATTT